>SCLI03000343.1_pt1 | contig 30591 bp, 55 predicted proteins | sample 7268041 | NCBI WGS metagenome assembly SCLI03 (sample SAMN10721081, study PRJNA514188) | viral metagenome | isolation source: depth-stratified mine tailings core A | place: China: Fankou Pb/Zn Mine tailings | collected 2017-10 | reverse complement strand
ATAAATAAGGGTTATTATCAGTCCTATCCCAAGAGAATAAGTCAGCGCTTTTTTGAATAACAGTTATTGAACTTCCTTTCCAAGTTCCAAAAGTAATATTATTATCTTTCTCAGCTATACATTTAATTCTATAATCACTAGGTAAATCTATCGGTAGAGCTTCTTGGGTAAAGGTAAAAGTGTTAGTACGGGGATTAAATGTAGTTCCTACTGTTTTTTCTAGGGTAAAGGCTTGATACGCAGAACCACCGTATAATTTACCGTCTAACTTTGAAACTAACATTGGGTGGAAGAGATTGTCTGAATCTATTGGAGTGGTTGTGGAAGTCCCAGCACCTTGAGCGACTGAACCATCTTTAAAAGTTCTATAAACATGAGTTCCTGACTGTGTCCCTCCTAATAAGGATAGTTCTACGCCCCCAGAGGTTGCAGAAATAGTAAAGGTATCAACACTTAAAACAGTATTTATAAAATATGAAGTTCCAGTATTAGCAAATTCTACCGAACCAGAAGAAGTGATATTACCTGTACTCCAAAGAGAAATTCGGTCATTTATTGCAAGTCCGTGTCCTACTGCTGTTATTACCATTGGATTAGCGGCAGTAGCGGTGAAAGAAACGCCAGAAAGAGGCCCCCAGAAGTCTAAATAATCATCTCTGGCAATAACAGCCCAGTCGTTAAAAATAGCCAGTCCGTTTCCGTGAGCATTTGTAGAAGGAGAACCTGTGATTTTATACCAAGTAGTAGCACCTGTTAATTTATTAAAGTAAAAAGCCCCGTTTGAATCAATTCCTATTACTTGAGTAGTAGTAACAGGGTCATTTACTATCCACTTCGGTAAACCAGTAACAACAGAAGCACTTTGAAGACTTAACTTTTTATTAAGCTGAACAATCCCTTGAAGAAAGGAAATATCAAGATTACGCACATCAGCAAAACCCGTGTGGGGGCTTTGTGCGATACCTTCACGAGGTACATTGATAGTTAAATCTTGGGTGGCCATTTAGTTATAATTTAGTACAAATCATTGAACTTATATTTAAAGATTCCATTTCCTCAATCATATTTTTTAACATTGTCAATTCTTCGGGAGTAAAAACCTTGCGTTGGTTTTCAGGGATATTCCCTCCTGCTACTATTACTCTACCTGCAGGTAAAAAATTTAATTCTATTTTTTTCCCATTAGTATCCTCTACTACCTCATTCCAAGTCGCTTTTAGTGATTGTTTTGAATCCTACCTCGTAAACCTTTCTTTAAATCCCTGTCTCTTTTAGCATAGAAAGCCCCGATAGTCTGTTCGTCTTTCAAAAGCATAGGTTCTAAGGTTGACAGACGGGCGTTATACACCCCGTTAGTGTTTTGAGACTCCATAAATAAGGCGGAGGCTTTGCGATAAAGGATAGGGTGATGGGAGGAAGGAATACCAGGCTCTTTGTTCGTCTTTAAGAAGTGAAGATTAGAACCATCTGTAGTGATATTTACGGCCGAACCTGCGAGGGTTGCAGAGACTTCAAAAGTACTGGATGTTAAGCCAGTAGAAATTACATAGTATTCGGTATCAGCCGAAAGACCAGATGGCAGAGTTCCTGTACTGTTTATCTCAAAGATTACCGTATCATTAGCCACGAGTCCGTGAGCAGAAGCGGTAAACTTTTCATCATCTGCCTCGCCTTGACATGATACAAAAGAGAAAAGAGTTGAAGGACGGTTAAAGTAGGCTTTAAGGCCAGAAGTAGCGTTGTAGTTAGGAATTCTATTAAGGTAAATGAAGTCCCCAAACTTAACGTAAGCAGTAGGAATACCAGAGGGGGCGTTGACGTAGAGTTCATCAAATGAACCCAAGTTTGTTCCGCTTATCTGGCCCGAAGTATTACCGATTATGTTTCCGAAGGAGTCTAGAGTTTCAGGAGTGAGAGCAACTACATTACCAGTTCCGTCATCTACTTCTAGTTTAAGCAGGTCTAAAATCTCTTCTGTAAAAGAACTTAATTTGTACCTTCCAGTACCTGATACGATATTTTGAGTGTCAATCGGTGGAGAAGTTTGATTAGAGTCATCTAAGTTCCAGTTATTAGCGTTTTTCTCCCCGATACTCATATACCAGTGGAGGGCTTCGTTTAGCTTCGCTAATTTACTTTTAATAGGAAAATTGATAACTGAAGTACCACATAGGTCATCTATGTTCTCAATCAGACCCCAGTTTACGCTACTTGATAAAAACATATTTTTAATTCAGAGTAAAACTAGGTGGCCGAAAAATCAGCCACCCTTTTTATTTAGAATCTATGGTTTAGGAAACGAGCAACAATTTTACCTGTAAAGGTATTATCCCCATTCGTAAATGCTGAACTATCTACTGCATTTACTACACACACCAAAAATGGGGCATCAGAACCCAACATCATCTTTCTTGTAGTACCTCCTGCGTAAACTGCACCCTCAGCTACCGATACATCATTTTCAATCATACCTACAGTAGATGTAGGAATTGAGTCCCCAGCAAGAGCCGGAGTTGTAGACACAATAGTTCTAGTTAATGGCAAAGTAACACCTGTATTACGAGTATATGCTCCGCAAGCAAGTTTAAATGAGGAAGTAGCCGGACCAGTAATTTCTAAATGTACTAAGTCCACCGTAGTAGTTTGTGAAGTATACCCTACTCCGCCTTCATATTTTACAATCACTTCACTACCAGCACCAGTGCTAGTTGCTTTCAAAAAAGGAGAAGCAATAGCAAAAATTGTGGAGGTGGAATCCGCAAAACTAGCTTGAACAATAGCTGTACAAAAATCATTAGTACAATTAGGATTTGGAAGAGCAGGGCCGGAAACAGCACCAAATTCAGGTTCTAGCACAGGAGCTTGTTCAACCGGATTTGAGGCTTCTATGTAGTCCCCCTGCACGATAACCGTCTTAGAGACCGTCTTAGAGGCAGAGTAGGCTTTTATGCCCTCCCAAGCTCCCCCTACCCCTAAAGCGAGGGCTAAAGCTATCATTCCGTAGAGTGATAGTCTTAACTTTTTTAATTTAGTCATAGAACGAGTTTAATTATTTAACTTTTTTTTCTACTTTTGGTTCTTCTTTAACTTCTTTAGCTTTGCCACCGCACAAGAGTCTTTGACGTTCAATATCACCATTTTCTACACGAGCTTTGTACATTTCAGGTCTTTCAACCTTGTACTTTTCTTCCCAAGCTTCAAACTGCTCCAAGGTTAAAGGAGTTACTCCAGCTGAAGCGTCTAAGTTTGCTTTAATTGTATTTGACATAATTTATTATTTTAGTGAAGGGGGAGGTGTAAGAAAGATTACCTACTCTGGCGGGAGCACAGGCAACCCGTCCTACATCTCCCCCTCCAAAATAGATTAAGTGATAGTTACAAGAACTAAGAGGGTAGAAGTTTGAGTCCAAACTTTAGCACCAACATTAGCCCAGAAAGAAAGTTCCATACCAGTTTTGAGAGTAACTTTCTTTTCGTCATAGTGAACACCACCTGGCATAGCCATAGTAGCTACTTTTCTGACACCGAATAGTCTTTTACCAGAATTGGTTGCACTCAAAGTACCAAGAGTGGCAGTTACGAAAGTACCAGTGCGAACCACGAATACTTTTACATTACCGATAGAACCACTCCAGCCATTGTTTAGAGTTGCGTCTGCATAGTTGAAACCATTGGTCATACCAGCCATTATGAAACCATAAAGATCGGTATTTTCAATTACCAAGAACATACCATCACCATTCTGGTCATAACCAGATACCAAACCGGTAAGTTTGGCGATAATTTCAGGCACGTTGTCTCTTGTGAAACCACCTGCTGGAGTTGAATAGGAGGAACCAGCTCCATTAGCCAAAGTATTCAAGATAAATTGGTCAGCTTTTACTGCGATAGCTGCTGTTGAGTCATCTACCAATGAAGTGTACAAGTCTGCACGGGACAGAGTTTGTTCAAATTCAAATAGGTGGACACCGTAAGTTACTTGGTCTGTAACTGTTAGAGTTTCATCTGTGGTAGTAGCAGTGCTTACTGCGTAAGTACCAGCCATTGCCGCGATTGCAGCAGTTGCTGCTGTTAAGTAAGGGTTAGCTACATAGAAAGAGTTACTTTCGTCTACACGACAAATATCTCTACCTACTAAACGAGAGCGTAAACCAAGAGCTAGAGTTGATTTCGCATATCCTATACGCCAGACTTCACTGAGCGTACTTGTTCCGATTGTATTCCTTTTTGTTACCCTTTCGGGGGTTGGTCATTTCTGCCAACCTCTACACCTTCTTTGAGATTAGAGTGTAGAGCAGACTATCGCATCTCTTTTTTTAAGAGTCGTCTCGTTTAGTCGTTCAGCGTGGCACTTTGCCTTCGCCCTTGTTGCCTGTCTCCAGGGTTTCAAGTCAATTAGAGACGATTTTTAATGGCCTGTCTTCCATAAGTATCGGTTTTGCGATGACATTGCTGACAAAGAGTTCTTCCGTTATTTATATTCCATAGCTCTTCGCAGCCGATTGCTTCATCAAGAGTTTCAATTTTATACTCACGGATTATATCTATAAATCTTTTAATGTGGTCGGCTTCAAGGTAAATACCTTTTCTCCCACACTGTACGCAAGTAAAATTATCTCTTGTAAATATGTCACTTCGCCATTGGCGATACTTGTAAGTTTCACGAATTTGTTTTAGGAAAGGTCTTTGCTTTGTCTCTTTCCAGCAAGGATGGTCTTTACCAGTCTTACCGAAATTAACATTATTTTCTCCCTTAGCCCACAATGCTTCTTTGCCTTTATGTGGTGGAACTTGGCCTTTTTTGAACTTAGTAGAAGAATTGGAGGGTTTACCTTTTTTAGATAAACTTACTTTTTTCTTTACTTCCTCCGTCATCGGCCTGTTTTTATTCCAAGGTGTTTGACCTATTTTAAATGTCATATTGAAATGGTTATTACTTCATTATAACACTTCCTATCGTGAAAGTTAAGCCATTTTATTGGGGTTAAATAATTAAACCCCGCCAGACTAATATCCGCCACTATTAACTTTTTCTGTTTTTTAGATGAGCCATACGAGCTTTTGCAAACTCTTCTGGGTCATCTGGGACAATACCCTGTTCAAAGTTTTCCATTATCTTTTCTACGTTGTTTTTTGTGGCAGAAGTTCTGCCTGTCTGTTTTGTTTGAGTTGCTAGAGCTGTTTGTCTTTCTTCTGCTTTAGTCTTCAAGATGATTTTCATATAAGGGTCAGCTTTCAACTCTGAAACTGATTTACCCCTTAGTTTAGCTTCTTCTAGAAGATAGTCCACATCTTCTTCGTGAACATCTCTTAGAGCAACCACATCTTTAGCTGTGAGACCTACTGGTTTAACAGGTTCTGTAACATTAGTTACAATCTTTTCCCCAGTTTCGGGGTCAAGCCCTGCAAGCTTTCTGGTCTCTTTTAACTTTTCCCTAGTTTTAATTTTGTCTCCGTGAAAAGAAGCTAGGAGTTCTTCTTTTTTAAGGTTGCTTGCTACTACTCTGTCAACGACCTCTTCGTTGCCTTCGTAGGCTTCTAGTCCTAGAATTTCTAGGGCTTCTGCTTGTAGAACTTCAGCCCCTTTGGGTGCAAATTCTGCTACCATATTGTTTGTGGCCATTTGGCCGGTTATGAGACATTTGTCTCTAAATTATTTGTTTGAACTTTGTGCTAATCGTTTTTTCTTTTCTTCTTCTGTTTCCTCTTTGTACAGTGATAGGGCTTCCATTTCGTATACTCTGCTTTCAATCCAATTAGTAGTTGTAGCTAAGAATTGATAAGCGATATGATTTTTATATCTTTGTTCAGGGTCTACATCTCTATTTAGAAAATCAAGTACATTTCGTTCGTTTTTACCACCAGCTAAGACATTAAAGCGGTCTTTTAAGTAATCTATGGCTATTTCACGAGCTTCTAGGTGTAGAAGTGCGGCGTTTACTGGTAAATCGTGGATTATTTCTAACTTAGTGTATAGGTCAGACTGTTTTACCAAGGGTACATCGCTTGAAACTTCTGGTAAGATAAACTTTTTCATTACTTGTAAAACTTCGTCTGTAAATTTAACCGTTAGTTCGTTCCTAAAACCCATTAAAACGTCTCTAACTTCGTATAAGATACTCTCATTGTTAGCAAAAGCACCTTTAATTATGTCTACTTCTACTTTTGAGTACCGACCTGTTTGACCTGGTTGCATACTATTTTAGTTATCCCGCCATTTGTCCCGCCATTTGTGGAACTTGTTGGGGTTGATTTAATTGTGGTTGTTTGGTGTAAGACATTTCTAATGGGGAAACGATACGGGAATTGATTAGGAGCTTATCAAGTATCATTTCCTGTCTAGGGGTCATTGGCTGTCCTTGTAATTTAGCCTCAAAGTCAAGGATTGATTTTAGGGTTTCATTTACTCCTTCAAAATCTTTGCTCTCGCCCGTTACGTCTATGTCTAGGTTGTCAAAGTTTAGGTCTTTAAACTCTTCTTTCCAAGTTAGCCCTTCTGACGGAGAGATAGGGCGGATATTGCCTGTAAGTTCGCTTTGAACCTCCTGGCCTACTTGTGCCATATCGGCCTGTTCCATAGCAGGGTCGTAGATTTCTCCGCTTAAGATTACATCTTTCTTCTTTTGGTTCATTCTTCGGTTAGTTTCGGCTGGTAGATACATTGCGTCAATCTGTTTAATGTGGTGAGCTTCTAAGATACCCATTATCTCATCTCGGTTATCAAGCTGTTTCTTCCAGAAAGGTACTACATATTTTCTTAGGTTCTTAATGAGCGCAAGTCCCTTGTTCTGTTTCATTAGCTCAAAGAGAGAGTGAGCTTCTTGGAGTTGGGCTTGTAATGAACGCCAAGCTGTACCTGCTTTGGGAGTTGTAATCATTGCTTCGGAGATACCACCGATTAAGTTAGCAAGAGCCATCCAACCTGCGCCAGCGGATTGTAGAGGAACTATATTTGTTTCGGTGTTTATCTTAGTGAGAGGTTGTTTACCTGCGTTATAATTAAGTACATCCCCGTTCTCAATATCTACTAAGGAGTTCTTGCCTAGAAAAGACTGGTCGTCTGTTTGGAAAATGTCCTTAGAACCGTCTAGTTTATCCTTTATCAACTTCTCATAATGGTTAGTCATCCATTGGGCTTGTTCTAACTCTTGTACAACACCCCCAGGATAAGTGACGCTTTCCTGTTTAATCAAGTAATCAATCTCATAAGGGCTTTGTTTTTCTCTACCTTTGTAAAGAGTGTAGTCGTCATAAACACTATTTCCTTTGGAGTCTGTACCAGAAATTTGAAAACAAATAACGTGCATTTGTTGAGTAAAGGTGTCGTCATCTTCTTCGTTGTCTGTTAGGTAGGATAGAGGAAATTCTCCGTGTACTTCGTAGACTGTAATGTAATTTGAGTTGTCGTCTTTGTCCTGGCCTTCTGCGGTTTTTCTTTTGGTTAGGTTTTCAAGTAGTTCGTCAACCATTTCTTGGTCGTACTTGTCTTGCTTTTTAAGGTCGGCAGGAGTAAAGTCTATCTTTTCTATTTGAGGATTAGCGTAGAAGTCAATAGGGTCAACTATCATTTTGTCCCAGTTCATTACTTTTGGGATAAGCTCGTTCCCTCGGTCAACAAACTTGGAGATACAGGCGTTATGATTTGATAATTCTAAGCCCCAGTCATTTAGATATTGCCCGAAGTTTACGCTTTTCATCCATTGTTGGAGTTTGATTGAAGCTAAAAGGGCTGTTACTACGTCAGAACTTTTTTCAGCACCAACAGAGATATGTTTGCGGTCTATATCCGTTGCTCTATAAACTACGTTCCTTACAGGGATTATGATTTGTTTGAAGGGTTTCTCTCTTCCAAGGTGGTCGGTGTCTCCGTTTAAGTGTTTAGAATTTAAGTAAGCAAAAGTAGTATTTATTCTTTCTCTTTGATTAAATTCAACATATTTGGATAGCTTAACAATTCCGTCTTTATCGGCACTTTCCATTTCCCTTACTACTTCACAGATTGTTTGCTTACCGTAATACATAACTTAGTTAGATTTGAAAGTGTTTAGACCAGCATAAACAGCAGTAGATGAAGCGGAAAAAGCAAACTTCAAACAAGTAAATGGAACGTCTTTAAGAGCAATTACTTCAGTGGTGTTGGCATTTGCATTAACTAGAGTTAGAACAGCAGTAGAAGAACCTACGCCAAAAGAAGTTGGATGAACTCTATTAGCGAGGTATGTCATAGCGTCATACCAGTTAATATCTTTTTGGACTACGTCAGTAGTTGAAGAAGCATTACCAGCTACAGTTTCACATAATGCGTCATTAGAGCCTTGGACAATGAAAGACGTGTTATTTACTGTTGTGGTAGCCGCAGTAATTCTAATTTGATAGACAACGTCTTTTAATCCAGTGCCTACCTTTGAAACGTAAGTATTAGTTACGTTGATAGTTGGAGAAGCTACGCCAACAGTGGTGGTGGAGTCTTTATGAGTTCCAACCACATCCTGCGTGCCATTGTAAGCCTCGGCAATGGCCGCAGCACTAAATGTTGAGTTTACTGGTGCGTTAGCGGCTCCAAAAACTTTATCCCCTTTGAGTTTTATAAAACCATAAAAGCCTCCTACTAAGGCCGCTAGAACTATTACACCTACCAGACTTGCTATTTTGAGTTTTGACATACTAGCGATTAGAATTATTTCTTAAATTTTGTTTGTTTCTTTGAAATATTTGTTCTTTTCTTTGATTTATCTTTTCCATTTCAATAGGGTTTTCAGCTAGTGCGTCTTTCTTAAGCTCGTACCACATTCTCATTATGATTGCGTCCCCTATATCAGGACTTCTACCTATGGCTTCCTTAACCTCGTCCTTGGGCTTAATCTGTAACTTGCCGTCAGAGTCTGCGTTTTTGTGTCTTAGCAGGGCTGAAAGCTCTTCAATGATTATTTCTCTATACTCTGGTACTGAAAACTTTATCTTATGCTCGTTAATCAGTTCAGCCAGCTTGAAGGCACACTGGGTCTTTAGATTTCTAAAATTAGTCTTAGGGATAAAGTCGTTTATATACCCTACTCCTTGTTTAGCCACGATATTGCTTCTAGTAGGGATTGGGCTACTGTTTGCGATGAACCCTTTAACTCCTAGCATTCCATCTACCACAGCCCCGCCTATGCCGTCCTCGTCAATCATTGTGTTAGACCAAGGTATTTGATTACTTTGGGTCTTGTCCTTAACTTTCTGAATAGTGTTCTGGGTGTCTTGTTTACTGAATACGTCTACCTTGGTAAGTTCTAATCCGTCCCATTGGTTTATCGTAGTAGTGTCCTTACCAAATCGGGCTACATCAACTATTAGGTACTTCTGATTGTCTTTGATTATTGTGTTTGAGAAACAGTCAGATAGAGCGTCATAGGTTACTAGGGAGTCTTGGTCTTCGTCATAATCCCAGTTGCCGTCCTTAAGTCTTTGACGCATTACCTCGTTCTGTATCCCAGCTAATTGTTTGCCGTACTCTTCAGCGGTAAATGGATTGTCAGAGTATAGGCTTAAAATTACTTTCTTGTTACTTGGTAAAGTCCCATTTACATAAGGCGTGTAATACTCTTGTTTAGTCCAGTTCTTCTTAGGATTGCCGGTTGATAAAAGGTTGGCGATTATTCCTAGCTCCTTGTTTAAATGCCTACCTATTCTTGATTTTAAAACATCTTTTGCTAAATGGTGTATCTCCCCTGCTTCGTCTATCGCTCCGTCAGAGTATTCAGTAGAGCCAAAGCGTTCGTATAGCGGGTCAGAGGGGGTGAACTTCAGGTCTAATAAGTCAATTCTACTTCCGTTTTTAAACTCTATAAAATTATATTGTCCGTTTAGCTTCCAGTCATCAGTCGGGATTTGGTGGTGCTTACAAACTTTCATCCAAGTTACATAGGTGGATTGCATTAAGCGTTTAAGTTCCTCACGACCTATGAATGAACGATAACCCGGATAGCGATAAGCGTTTACTAATCTTGACTCACATATCAACCAGCTCTTCCCACCTCCAGCTCCTCCTCCTAAAAATACTTCATCAACATCAGGTTCGTTAAGAGCTTGATATGCTAAGTGTTGTTTCAGAGTGGGTTTTATCGTTATCGCTGCCATCTTTTGGGATTATGTAGTTAATAGCATTTATCTTTTCTCCCTGGGTAGTGATATCAATCTTATCAGCCAACATTCCTCTTATCTTTGCGCCTAATTCCAATTCAGGTTTTCTATTTTGAGGTTTCATTTTGATATCCTCTACTAAGCTACCCACTATCAGGTCTTCGGTAAGTCCTAATTCATCCAGTAGTTCTTTGAAACCTTTGCTTTTAGTTAGTTTATCAGGTGTCTTGGCGGTATTTTTACTATAACCTACCTTAACCATAGCAGAACTTGCCACTCCACCATTTTCCACCATAGCTTCTAGGGCTTTTCTCTGCTTCGGGGTTGCCATAACTTAATACTTTTTAGATTTCTTTTTCTTTTTCATAAAACTCTTTCAGTACAGATATAGTTAGGCATTTTAGGGTTTTACCACAAGTAGCGCAGGTGGTCTCCCGAGGGGGTAATTCGTGTTCGTCTAGGTAGATTGTTATTCTCTTCATAAAATATTTACCACTCAAGTTGTGTGAAATGGATGGACACACAATTTAAGTGCCTTCCTCCTGACTGGTAAAGATTTTACTCTCACCTCTTCCTCTAAGTAGCGTTATACTTACTCCCTGTTGCTCAATCTACCAGCCTTGGCCAGAGAAGGGCAAAACTATAATGGGTTGGTTTAGAAATAGCAGGCTATAAGGAAAAGGGGTAAAAATAAAAACAGCGTACTTTAAGTACACTAATAATTGGCTGGGGTTGAATCTAAATTGTTTGCTTCTCCTTGCATACAATTAGTTTTAGTTGAGTATGCAGTAAGGATAGCATAAAATAGGGTTTTTGTCTAGATAGTAGTTATCTACAACTACCAAAGTATTTTACCAAACATTTGTCTTTGAAGTTCTCTAGCTCTACGGGCAAACATTTTTTTATATTCTCTTTGTCTAGGAAGACGCTGGTAAAGTTTTAAATAGGTTTTTTTAGTTTTAGCTTTTATTCCAGTAGGTTGGTAGCTTTCGGTGTAAGGTCGAAAAGTTTTCTTTATCACAACAATTCGTTCTATCTCTAATTTAGGACTCCTGATTTTTTGGGTACAAATAGGACAGGCTGGGACAGTCAGATTCTCATAGGTGATTCCGCAAGAGCATTTGACTTTCACATTCTAGCCCTCCCTCGCTTTACGTGTCTGCCCTTTCTATCTCGGTCAGCTATGTTCTCAGTCATTGTACCAAGCCACAAGTGTTCTGGGTTGACGCAGGAAGTGTTGTCGCAAGAATGACAGATACACATTCCTTTTGGTATTGTGGTTGTAGTTAGTTTAAAAATCTCATAAGCAAATCGGTGGGCGTAAACTGGTGCTCCCAAAAAACTAAAGCGTCCATAGCCTAAAGGGGATTTAGAACCTATCCACTCCCAACAACCGTTCTTTCGGATTTTAAATTTATTTTTAAACCTTGTGGCGACTAACATTTTAAAATTTTACGTTCATTATGAACAACGGCAAGCACTTACTAGGATACAGTAAAAAAGACATTTTGTCAACTGTGCATAAAGTGTTAATAATGGGGTTGACATAACTTTTTATTTAGTGTAATATGTATTTAGATATTGCTCATTTGAGCCGCAGACAGAAATGTATTACCGTTTATTTAAAAACACTACCGAAGACGGAATACCCAGTACAGGCTATATTTAAGTTAGCGAAAGCTAAATGCGGTGTAGTAGGTGCGTTTATTCTGTCTGCGATAGTGTTTTTTTGAAAATTAGGTGTTAAGGGTGGCGGACTATCGTCTAAAAGCTAGGACAGATAGAAATATCAATATCTGGGGCAGTACCAGATTAGCCGTAGCGAATACTAGTTCACAGGGTGCAATTCCTTGCCCCTTAACACTTAGCGTTTAAATAACTTTAATTATGAAACTAAAACTAACTAAAAATAATCAATTAGAGGTAAGCACAATAGTTTATCAAGCCAAAAATGGTGGAATTTTCTTAGACTGGGGCAATACTGTAATTAAGCTAGACAAAGATTACGCAGACAACCTTGCCTACGATATACCAGATTTTAACCAAGATGATTATAATAATTTTTACTCCAAAAAGTGCGAAGCGTGTGTAGATAAAACAAAAATCGGACATACCTGCGTTTAACTTTTAATGTTTAATAGTTTATGGAAAAAGAAAAATGGATTTGGATGCCACACGCAGGACACTTTATCTTTGCTGATAGATGTCTTTTTAGACTAAATACTTATGTCGGAAAGTATGTAGTTTCTACTGTTGGAGAAATGGAAAAAAATGAAATTGACTTAAAATTCCATCCAATAATTGAAGGGGATTTAATGAGCCGATACACTGAAATTGGGTGCGGAAGAAAATATGAAACAATGGTTTTTAAGGCACAAAAAACTGAATTTAAATGTTGCCCTTATAAAATAATAGTCCAAGAACAGGTTGACCAAGAAAATTATAATTCGGACGCAGAAGCAATGAAAGGACACTTAAAACTATGTAAAAAATGGTCAAATAAATAACCTACTAATCCCCTAAATGTTTAAACAATATGAGAGAAGAAATAAAATTTGCTGAACCAATGGAAGAAAAGCATTACCGCACTATTACCATTGAAGAATACTACAAAAAAATAGATGATAAAGTTTACTGGTTTTGGCGATACGCTGGAAGTGATAGGAAATGGACAAAAGAACTAACTCCATACAAAGAAGTGCCATATATTAAACTAAATGAATATGTCAGAGTGGAAAGAGATTAAAAAAAGTGATTTAGAATTAGACGGGGATGAGATAAGTTTTTGTGTTTATTCTGACCCAAACTGGGGTAATCATTATGCTGTTTTGAAAGTAAAAGACCTAATTGAGTTCTTAAAAGAAAATAACCTATGGACAAATCTTTAATAATAGTGTAGACTATAAGTAGAGTTTAATTAACTGGGCGAAAGCCCCACGAACAGGAATAGTATGTTGCCATTATTTTTTTACAAAAAGACTATCGGTATGAATGGGACATCTCTGCAATGGTATGAACATTTAAAGCATGGGCATATCAAGGCGGTGTCCTGTTCGTGCAGGTAGTTTTTTATTTTTTAATTATTTAGTATGGAGAAAGAAATTTTAGTTGCTTGGGAAAATTTAAAAAAAGAAATTAGAAATGTCTGCAAAAAAGAAGGGAAAGAAATTATCTGTCCTCCCCTTTTTGTAGATAAAGAAATTGAAACCATAGACAATCATTTTTATTCCAAATAAGTATGGCCAACCCAGCCGTTAAAAATGGACACCTTAAAATAGCCAATGAATTAGCCGAGCATCTTGCTACTGTTAGTATTTCAGGAAGTGAGTGGCGGATAATTTGGGTTGTCTGGCGACAGACTTGGGGTTGGGAACAGGGAGATAGAAGAAAGGACTGGGACTGGATTAGCACCTCACAATTTGAAAAAAAGACTGGAATGAAGCACGCAAATTGTATAAGGGAACTAAAATCATTAGTAGTCAAAAGGATACTACTTAAAGAGAATAATCGCTTAAAATTCAATCAAAACTACAATGAGTGGTTGGTAGTCAAAAGGATACCCCCAGTAGTCAAAGCGATACTCCCCAGTAGTCAAACGACTACCAAAACTGGTAGTCAAAAGGATACCCACAAATACAATAAAGCAACTAATACAAAAACAATACCAGAAAAAGAAAATTATTTTTCTCTTGATTCAGCCATAACACACTGGAATAAGAGATTAGTATGGCCTAATGATTCTGCTACCCCTCCCAACAAAACAGTTATTAAAAGATTATTCTTAGAGTGTAGGGGAGTAACTAAATCACTACAAATTACTTGGAATAAAGTCAATCCAACGCAAGAAGAGTGGGAGTTCGCTATTAAGGCTTATGTGCGAGATATTGCTAGTCGTAATCCAAACAATGATTACGCTAATCATCGTTTTTCCTTTTACGAGTTTATTAAACAAAAAAATGGCTATCTTAAATTCTTAAATCGCTAATATGTCCACCAAGGAGTTTTTACAACATTTTCCGAACTTTATGCTTCAATTCTTTGATGATGCAGAAGTGGAAAAAGACAAAAAAGATAAAAGCCTTACTCGTTGTGGTAAGCCAACAAGTTTTACCAAAGAACAAATAAAAGACTTAAATGATAGAGGTGCTGGAGTGTACTTTACCCCTAACCAATTTCCAAAAGGAAAACGAGGTAAAGAATTGTGTGAAGGAATAAATGCTTGGTATGTAGAAGTTGATGGCTTGTCCATAGAAGAACAATGGAAAAACTTAAAAGCTAGCCCCCTACCTCCATCATTCGTGGTTCAAAGCAAAAAGTCTTTACACGCCTACTGGTTGGCAAAGAGTGCAACGATAGAAAATGCAGAGAAGATTTTAAAAGGATTAGTCAGGCATTTTCACGGAGATAGTTCTTGCGCGGAAATAAGCCGGGTACTCCGTATTCCGGGGTTTTATCATAAAAAAGACCGAGATAATCCTGTACTTGTCGGACTGGTAGAAGAACACCCCGAACGGAAGTATGATGACCTAGATATGCTCTTTGCTTTCCCTTGCGAAGAAGAACAGCCTAAACCATTGCCGAAGAAAGAAATAAAGACAAATGACTTTTGGACAATGCTTGGCTCGCTTGATAACAAATCGGTGCTTGTCAGATTATCAGGCCAGCCAATCGTTAATGGAGAAATCTTTACTTTTTCAAAACGAAGTCCTAGTGGAGAGTACATTGATGTAAACGGGAAATCAGCAGACGCTTGGTTAGACGAACAGGGAATGATAGGAAGTGGTAAACGAGGTGGCCCGACTTGGATACAATGGGTTGGATTCTACGGAGTTGATAAAAGAGATATTGCGAAGTGGGCGAAAGAAAACTTGATTGAAGTTGTACAATGGGAAAGAGAACAAACACCTGAAGTTTTGGCTACTTTGAAAGCCGAAGAACAGAAAATGGGCTTTGAGTTTTTAACCTTTACCGAAGTAGTAGAACTTGGTTATCAAGAACTGATACAAACAAAAAATGAAGAAGTAATTAGTTATGGGTACAGTTGGTTAGATGATAAATTGGTTGGAGTTTTCCCGTCAGAACTTGTTGTTTTAGGTGGAGAATCAGGGACTGGTAAAACAGCGTTGGCCACGAATATAATCTACCGAGCCAGTAAGAAAGTTAAGTGTGGAGTTTATGCTTTGGAAGACCGTTTACCAGATTATGGAATCAAGGCCCTATTCTACGAAGTCAACAAAGTGAAGAAAGTCCACGAAGGAAAACAAGCTAAAAATTATTGGTGGAACGATTATCGCCTAAACAGGATTACCGATAGTTCATTCAAAACCTATCTTGAACAAGCCAGAGTGAACTTAAAAAACGGCAACATTTTCTTTGCCAAAGTTAAAGAGATGATGAAAATTGACTTGTTAGAAAGTCTGATAATGGAACAAGTAAAACAGGGCGTTAAACTTTTTCTGGTAGACCACCTACACTACTTTGACCTCTCGTCAGATAAGGATTCCAAAAGTGATTATGTAGAGAAGATTATGGTTCGGCTGAAAACCCTGCTAAACAATACCGGAGCGTCAATGTTGCTAGTAGTCCATTACAAAAAACTGGAAGGGAAAAAGCCGGGGATAGACAGTTTCAAGGATTCAATCGCTATTCCACAAAATGCTAATTATGTAATCAACTTATGGCGTGAAAGGTCGTCAGACAAGGCGGAAGAAATTGAACAGCTTGGGGTTAATTTAATACCAGTACAGAAAAAAAATATAACCCATTTTATGATTCCGAAGGTAAGAAACCCAAACGGAGAAGGAACTTACAAAGCAATTTGGAATCCCGAAAAAGGAGATTATGAAGATGAGAAATATGAATGGCGAGCAGGTACAGATTTAGACCGGATAGCAAAAGATTTTGGAGGGGAGATAATTAACGAACCTAATTTCTAGTATGGAACAAGAAAGCACCAATTTAATTTTAATTGTAGAAGACACTAAAATGAGAAAATGGCGGTGGAAAGCAGGGAACAAAGAAGTGGTTGTAATTTCCAAAGAATATGCCGAAGAACTTAAAAATATGCTTAACGACTATCTAGAAATGGAGAAAAAAGGGTAACTCTTTAAACAACTACCTAGAACACTAAATCCACCCCTAAATAATCTCTTATGAAGTATAGCCAATGCTGTAAATACACCGCAAAAGAAAACAATAAAGGAGTTTTGAAATGTTTTAATTGCCACAATGAATGCGAAGAATACCAAGATGAAGTACAACTCCTAACCGAAATCAGAGATATTTTACTAAACATACAAAATAAACTTTAATCTCTTATGAAAACAGAAACAACAGATACACCATTTAAGGTTGAACTTCCAATGTGGAACTTTGATGCTATGAAAATATACAAAAAACTATTTACCGAATTTACTGTGAATTTGCCGGAAGGGTATAAGGCAGTAAAAGTTAAAATAGATAAAAAGAATAATCAAGTTAAAATTAAATTACAGCCTAAATAATCTCACTCTAAAACAAATATGAAAATTACAAGAACTTGGTTTAAAAGAGAAATAGAAATAACCCCAGACGAAATAGATAAAATGTTTGAATGTAGTTTTAAGTGGCAATCTGGGTTATGGGCTTGGTTAATAAAGGTTTTAAATAATTTCCGAATATGCTAACCCCCATAAAACCCATTATTGAACAGAAACGAAGACAGATAGCTGGCAAGAGATTAAAATGCCGAGCCTGTGGTTGCCCAGACGCTTGGATTTGTAATGAACAGCATAGATTTTATGTTAGATGCCCGGATTGCGGCGACTTTGCACTTTTGAAGACTTATAATCAGAGGGTTGACAAAAAAGAGAGTTCGTGTTAATATAGGTACATAGTTAAAACATAGCCAAGCGTTGTTATTTAAGGTTTAAATAGTAAAAACGAATATGAAGCCATTAGGCATAAAAAACTATGGAAGTATTGGACATTTACCCAACTCAAGAATGGGAAGTGGAGACCACCATATTGAAAAAGGACAAGCGAAAATTGCGACTGTTTCTACCAAAGATAAAAAAGGAAAGAAGCGTGAAGTTTTTGTACAAGAAAAATTAGATGGTTCTAATGTTGGTATTGCGCGAATTGGAGATAGAATTTTTCCATTAACACGAAGTGGTTATGTAGCAGACACTTCTAAATATCTACAACATCAAGAATTTCATAAATGGGTTTTAAGGCAACAAGATAGGTGGTTAAAGCTTTTACAAGATGGTGAGCGTTTATGCGGAGAATGGTTATACCAAGCTCACTCTACAATTTACAACTTACCTCACGAGCCATTTGTAGCATTTGATTTAATGGTGGATAGTGAAAGGTTGATTTACGATGAGTTTATTAAAAGAATTTCTGCAGTTAAAATAGTTGCACCACATTTAATTCATAGAGGAGAGGCAATTTCAGTAAATGAAGCAATGAATAAATTAGGCAAATTTGGTTTTCACGGAGCTAAAGATGAAGTTGAGGGAATAGTTTATAGAGTTGAATGTATTGAAAATCCAAATAACCGAAAAGAACCTAGACATATTGAATTTTTATGTAAGTATGTTCGCCCTGATAAAAAAGACGGCATTTATCTAAAAAATTCTGACGGACAAGAATTACCAATAAGATTAAATAATTTCAAGTAATTATGATAAAAGAAGAAAACAAATGGATTTCGGTTGGAGAGTACGCAAAGAAGTATAACTTGAAAAGAAGTAAGTTGTATATGGATTTTTATTTTGGCCGTCTTGGAGAAAGGGCTAAAAAACAGAAAGTGGAAAAGGAAATAATCCTAATTTTAGATGAACCACCTAAAAAGAGCCAAGATTAGCCCAAAATCTATCCACAGCCTAGACTATTGACAGATGTTATGACATATGTTATACTTAATACATAAGAGTTAATCACTAAGCAAAACCGAGCATAGCTCAACCTTGCCGAAACTTAACTCTAAGAGCTTAACAGGAGGGAGTCGGTGGCACACAGTGTTTAACTGACTCCCTATCTAAATACAGCTCACCCGTTTTATTCACTAAACATTAAACTATGGACTACGCAAGAGCAAAAAGTTGGAGGGACTACAACCCCAAAAATAACTGGGTAGAAAACATATTAGGCACAGTTCTGTTCGTAAGTATTCTAGTAGGTTTTAGTCATTTAGTAGGTTTAATTTAAAACGATATGACCGAGATACAAAAAATTATATTCGGAATTAAAGAGGGTATGGAAAAGTTAGGAGAATTAGTCAAAGAACTAGACAGACAAACTAACCCAAAAGGTAGTTGGGAGAAACCAAAACACGAATGTACATCTAGTTGTGGTAAAGACTACGATTTTCCTCTCTGTATGCACGGTAAAATGCCAAACGAGGAATGTGATGTATGTGGTGTTCCTTCTAAAGAGGACTTAGTAGATAACCGAGAATTACTTTGCCCAGAATGTAAACAAGATTTAGATATATTTTAACTATATGAGCCAAATAAATGACACAAGAGAAGTAGACGAGGTAGTTGACCTTGAAGAACAAGAATTTTTAGCCCAGTTAGGGAGAGACGAAGAAGTGTTGGAGCAGAAAGAACACGAAAAGGCAGAGATTATGTTCGCTATGGAGCGTGGAGCTAATCCATTAAATTATAACTAATATGCTATTCCTAGACCTAGAAACCAAAGCAGACAAAAGACTCCTAGAAATCTATAACTCAAATCTATCTGCCCCAAAGAATTACAAAGACGAAGAAAAAATCAAGGAATGGTTTGCTACAAAGAAAGCAGAGAGTGAGAAGGCTCTAGCAACAGACCCAGACTACGCAGAGATAGCTTGTATTGGAGTTAAGGAAGACGAAGAACCTACTAAACTCGTAAATATGAAAGAATTAGGCGAACTTTTGACTAAACACAAAATGTTAGTAACCTTTAATGGAAAGGGATTTGATTTACCAGTAATTATCAAGAACGGAGTAAAGCAAGGACTAGACCTGCCTTACCGAGATTTAAGAATTTATCAGAAGAAGTGGCAAGCTGAACAGCACATAGATTTAATGGAGTTTATCTCAAACGGGGCAGATTGGAAAAGCCTAGATGAGTACCTACAAATCTATCTAGGAATTAAGAAAACCGAAATAGACTTTGCTACTTGTACTCAAGAGGAATTGGAAAAACATTGTTTAGAAGACGTAGAGAATACCTATAAACTTTATAAACTTTTTGAAAGAACTATATGAAATTAACAATTCGTATTCCAACAGTAACTTACGGATACATAGAGGCAGAGTTTCAAAGTTTAGAAGAGTTAAAACAAAATTATCAGGCACTTAAAGCAGAGGCTGAAATGGACAAAGTTTATGTAACTCCTAAAAAACAATTTGAAAGCCCAACCGAAGTAAATGGAGTGAAACTATTAAGAAATAAACCTATCCATATACCAGATAATGCTCGTGAAGAATTAGAAGAATTAGAAAAAGACTCTTTTAGAAGATAATTTACATTTTAAACGATAAACACTATGAACTATTGCTATCCTAAAAATACACCACGTTTCACCATCAAGTCTTATAAAGGCAAACAATGGAAGAAATGGGACACCGAAAATAAAAAAATGCTTTCTTCTGAAACCTACCAACAGGGATATAGAAAAATGCACTCATTTATTCTTGATAATGGGGATATTCTTGAATTAAGTAATGACCAGACTGGTCAGATGTTAGTGGGTTGTTTAGAAGCTGGTAAAGCATTAGCCGGAATGACATTTGAAGCCAAAAGTAATGGTAAAACAGGATTAGATACACGTTGGTTTATCAATGTAGCTAGAAAAGAATACCCTGAAAATCCTACTGGACAACCAGTACCAAAGAAAGATGAAATAAGTGAGCCACCTTTTTAATATGAACAAGAAATACGGGTATAAAATCCTAGTACCGGAGTGGTTAATGAAAAGCGTTTTAGTAGTTCTGTTTTTTACCCTATTTTTCTTTGCAACAAGTATTGAATATTGGTCTGACCAATTAAGACTAAAAACCGTTTCATTTTCTGACCTTTCACATAGAACAGAACAGACAAAAGAACAAAGAACATTTACGATTGATATGTCTGCGATAGATAAACTAGATGAACTGATTGAACAAGAAAACATAAAATCAACAGTACAAGGCACAATTTATGGAATGGCATTAGATAGTTTTGTAAATTGGGAAGTGGCTCAAAAAATAGCAGAGTGTGAAAGTGGTTATGACCCATACGCCCAAAATAAAAATAGTTCTGCTAAGGGCGTTTACCAATTTACGGATAAGACTTGGGCTTACATAAAGGCCACCGGCCACCAGTTTGATTATCAAGAGAATATAAAACAATTTCTTATTTGGTTCCCAATTCACCCAGAATGGTGGTCGGCATCTAAAAAATGTTGGAATAAATAGTATGGCTTGCGAACAGTGTCAAAACAAACGAACAAGTAGCCAGAATAATGCCTTACATCTGCTTTTTGCCCAGATAAGCAAGGAGTGCGAAGAGAAAGGAATAGACCTTAGAGAAGTAGTCAGAGATGAAGTACCTATCCCTTGCACGCCTGAAAATATAAAATGGATGTGGAAACTATTACAAAAGGCAATGTTTGGGACTCGCAGTACGACTGAATTACGGAAGTCAGGAGATATAGACAAAGTTTATGACCAGTTTAATAAGATACTGATAGAACGGACTAATGGAGAAATTAGTTTGCCACCCTTCCCAAGTTTAGAACTCTTAATGGGTAAAGAAATATGATAAAAGCAATTTTGTGGGCGATTAAAACTAAACTTAACCAAATAGAAAAGGAGTATGGTGACTACAAACTTCAAGAGGCCAAAAGAAAAGAAATGCAAAATTTGCCGAGAGACTATTTCTATTTCCTCAACGAAGCCATTGACCATTACTTCTTCAACGCACCCTCAATGTTTACGAAAACGCCAGAAGGAGAAACGCAAAGAAAAGTTAGCAAGGAAGTTAGAGAGAAAGGTAAAATCAAAGAAGTTTCAAAAAAGTGAATGGAAAAAATGGCACAAGAAGTGTTGGTTAGTATTCTCAGAGTATGTCCGCAGAAAGAACGCAGATTGGAGAGGGCAAGTAGAGTGTTATTCGTGTGGGGTAAAAGTAGGGTGGAAAGAAGCTAATGCTGGTCATTTTCATCACGGTAAGTTAGACTTTTCAGAAGTTAATGTTCGCCCACAGTGTGTGGCATGTAATCTTTGGAAGTCAGGGAACTTAGCTCGCTACGCTACTCACTTAGTCCAAGAAATAGGCCAAGAAGGAATGGTTGAACTTGAAAGGGAAGCTAATACAAAGATTTACTTGGTAGAAGAACTTAAAGAGATACACGCTAAATATACCGAACTTTTAAATCAATTATAAGAGATGGTGTAGTGGGGGAATTATGTAATGCAGCTCTAAGGTAGAGCAAACTCGTTCCGAGAGGTTATGGTTCGATTCCATACTTTACAGGGTTAGGACGCTAACCATTCCCCACAACATCATCTCAACAGTTCTAAACTTTTAAATAATAAAAGGCGATTATCCCTTGACAACAGGTAATTAAAGGAATAGAATGGAAGTATTACCAAGTAATATAACTATTCTATGAAACATTATACAATCAAAATGTTCAGAACAGATTACAACACAAACGAGAAGTGCTTACGAGCCATTTTTAACAACAGATATGGCAAGGACTTTAAGTGTCCGAAATGCCACGCTAAAGGAAACTGGTATCTCATTGAGAGCCGAAAAAGGTTTGATTGCTCTTGCGGTTTTGGTATTTACCCTCTTGCTGGCACGATATTCCATAAGTCGGAAACAGAGCTAAAGGATTGGTTTTTTGCGATTTACTTATTTGCTTCAAGTCGGAATGGAGTGGCGGCAAAAGAGATTGAGAGACAACTTGGCGTAACCTATAAAACCGCCTATAGGATAAAAAAACGGATTGAGAGTTTATCCTCAGATATACCCTTGATTGACAGATTGAGGTATGCTAAGATATAGATATGAAAAAGGATAATCAAAAAGAACCCTGTTGTGTATGCGGAGAAGAAGCCGAAACAGAATGCGGATATTGTAAAATCGGCTACTGCCAAGAGCATTATGCAAAGGTCGTGATGACAGGGAATTGTTGTAGTAATAACGAAAAAGATTATGAATACTAAAAAATACATTTGCGTTTTGGCTGGAACATATAAACAATTTATTGACTTCGTCGAGCAAGAAAGAATAGACAAGCCAAAAAAGCACGCAAACGCACATTACCATTATGCCGATCTACCCAATCAATTACTGGGGAAAAAGTTTGATGATGTTGTGGTAGTCGGGACTTTCTGGGAAAAGCCCAATGCTAGTGAATTATCAAGGTTAGCAAAAACAAGACTATGAACAAAGAAAATCTATTAAAATTAACAAAAAACGAGTTGATAGAACTCATTGAGCGTATCTATCGCTTTTCAGAGTCTGAAATTTGGGAATATCACAAGTTTCATCTTTCTGAACCATTTGGGATGAATCTGGAACAGTTAGGAAAGATGAATGAGTTTGTTAAAGACGTTCACAATACTGCCTATAACGAAATAATGAAAACTATTGACAGTTACATTAGTAATAAATTATGAAAAATAGACTTGTTCAACACGATAACTGGGCAACGCCAAAAGAAGTTTACGACAAACTGAACGCCGAATTTCATTTTGACTTTGATCCGTGCCCGCTTAATTACCAAGAGAAGTTTAGAGATGGACTGGAGATAGAATGGGGATTAAATAATTTCGTCAATCCCCCTTACAGCAGAAAACTAAAAGAGGCGTTTATTCATAAAGCGTTTGAAGAAAGCAAGAAAGGAAAAACTAGCGTAATGCTTTTACCCGTTTCAACATCTACAAAGATTTTTCACGAAGTTATACAACCAAACGCCGAAGTGAGATTTTGGAAAGGTCGCATAAACTTTCTTGCCAATGGAGAAAAGAACGAAAAATACAAAGGTGGCCAAATGGATAGTATGATAGTAATTTTTAGAGGATATACAGGATTTACTAAACAAGAATATGAGACAATCCGACATCACTAACCAGAAATTCAATCGTCTTACCGCTTTGAAATTTGTCGGCAGAAAAGGACATCGTTATCTTTGGCTGTTCAAATGCGAGTGCGGAAACAAAAAAGAATACTCAAAAGACGCTGTTCTGCGTGGCGATATTAAAAGTTGCGGTTGTTTGCGGACGGAACGAATACAGAAACTAAATTTGAAACACGGATTGAACGGCACGAAATTTTATAGAGTATGGTCGGAAATGAAACGCCGATGCAATGCACCAAGCAACAAAAGTTTCAAAAACTACGGCAAAAAGGGCGTAAAAGTGGAGTGGAAATCTTTTTTAGAGTTTCGGGATGATATGTATGAAAGTTATCTCGCCCACAAAAAATCTCATAAAACCACAACGATTGACCGAATAAACCCGGCGGGAAATTACTCCAAGGAAAATTGCCGATGGACTACTTACGGCGAACAGGCAAAGAATAAGCGGTATGTATCAGGTGTTGGAAAGACGATTTAGTAATCATAACTATAATATACTATGAAAAAAGAAAATTGTCAGTATTGTTTTGAGAAAGAGAAGGATTGTGTTTGCCATTGGAATACTTGTGCCGAATGTGGCAAGCGTATTCCCGATAGCCACGCTATGGAATACCGTGGTCGTGTTGTTTGCGAGGAACACGATTTTGATGAACAAGTAGCTAAAAGAGATTTTGAACGCCAAGAAGTAATGGCTGAAACAGACCACGCCGTTCGTTCACAAGCAGACGGAGAGTGGCATAACGGTGGATATAAGACAATGAAAACAGACCTACACACTGGTCGTCCTATAACAAAAATAAAAGAGCCAGCACAGCTAAAACAATATGAGTCAAGATAACAACGACTGCACACCAAACTGTCCCTGCGGACAATACAAGAAAGGTCCAAAAGTGAAGCACGCAACTTTACCAGAACCCGAAAGAAAACCAGTGTGGGAATGGTTTGATGATGTGCAAAAGAAGTTAGCCACCGAGCCGAAATTGGTCGTAAAACGGAGAGGTAAAAAACATAAATGGTAAACTTTACTAACTAATGACTACCTGCTATAATGGGATAGTCGCCTATATTTATGCAGATGCGCTGCTCGCAGAACGTGAGAAACAAACATAATGTATAAATAACTTATAGAAACAAACAGTATGGAACTACAAGCTTGGAAACTTTTAGAATGGGCTACAAATGGCGATACAGGAGCGTCTTCAATGGCGATTCTTCGCTATATGTTGGGAATGAACCCAGAAATCAACACCCGTATTGACACCCTCCTCAACCCATTAACTAATTATAGAGTGAGGAGTATGGAGAATTTAATTTTCGTAGACTGTGAAGCAACAAATCAAGCCCCTTGTGTGGGAAAAATGACCGAGTTTGGAGCAGTCCATTTTAAAACTAAAGAAACTTTTCACGGGGTTTTACACGAAAGCACCCCAAGCAAAGAGAACCCTGCAATTTCCGAACTAACTGGTAAGAGTTTTGATGAAAAGGAAGTGTTCATAAAGTTTGAAGAATGGCTATTAAAAGTTTGCAATGGAAAACGCCCTATATTTGTTAGTGATAACCCAGCGTTTGATTTCCAATGGATAAATGATAGTTTCTGGCGAACACTTGGTCGTAATCCATTTGGACATTCAGGCAGAAGAATATCAGATTTTTATGCTGGCTTAGTGGGAGATTTTACCCAAAGTCAAGGTTGGAAAAGTCTACGGGTTACTCCACACGACCATAATCCAGTAAACGACGCTATGGGAAATGTCGAAGCCTTTGAGCGGTTATTAACCGGAGAAAGATGATTATTTATGAGCCACAACAGAAAGTTATTTTCAATCACTAACTAAATAATACATATATGAAAAAATACAAACTAGGCAACTCAAAAGTAGAGTTTGGAATAAAATTGTTTCAAATAGAAGCAACAGTAAGTTTCGGTTCGGTAGTTAAAGGAGAATTAGGTGGTTGGATAGAAAAAGAAGAAAATCTAAGTCAGGAGGATAATGCTTGGGTTTCTGGTAATGCTCAGGTTTATGGTGATGCTCAGGTTTATGGTGATGCTCAGGTTTCTGGTAATGCTCAGGTTTATGGTGATGCTCAGGTTTCTGGTAATGCTCAGGTTTCTGGTGATGCTCAGGTTTCTGGTAATGCTTGGGTTTATGGTGATGCTCAGGTTTCTGGTAATGCTCAGGTTTATGGTGATGCTTGGGTTTATGGTGATGCTCAGGTTTATGGTGATGCTCAGGTTTATGGTGATGCTTGGGTTTCTGGTAATGCTCAGGTTTATGGTGATGCTCAGGTTTATGGTGATGCTCAGGTTTCTGGTAATGCTTGGGTTTATGGTAAATTAAAACTCCTAGCAGGATTTTTCTTTGGACTACGCTATCAGAAAGAAGAAATTAAATATAAACAAATTAATGAAAATTACGAACTAATCTATAAAGGCGAAGCGAAGTTTGGAGAAGACGAACCTAAAAAGAGTGTTGCTGATGTCTTGGCTAAACTCTCAGACGAAGACAAAGAAGTGATTAAAAAAGCTCTTAAATAATACGATATGGATAAATACAAATGTGTAAAATGTGGCGCGACAAGTAATGATAACGAAAAATACTGTACCACCTGCGGAGCAAAATATAGTCAAACAGTTAACGATTAACCCCTATGCCCTCCCAAATTTTACAATCAGTAAAGAAGAAAATATACGCAGTTTGTCCGGAGAAGATGGAGTTGAGTGCGGGCTGTGTCATAAAAGACCATTGCGGTTTTGGATATACTGTTTGGCGTGTGTACCCAAAGATTAAAATTGGTCAAGAATGGCGGCAGGGTGTATTAACGGATGTTTGTCAGTTAGATAACATTTTTGGCTTTGAAATCCTCGGACATCCACTTGGCCTTAGTGAGGTACTTAGAGCGATAAAGGGAAAAATTAAATTTGAATTATGGTCAGTCAACACCCCAGGATTATTATTTGTATCGGAGGATAATAAATCAACAGTTTGGAACCTCCTTGTCAATTTAGATGGGCAGAGCGAAGAGCTTTGGAAATTTTTAGATGAGATTTTATAACTAACAATCTTTACTCACACCCTAAAAATAAATATGACGATAGAACAAATGGAGGCGGTTTTACAGCAAATGAAAGCCGCACAGAAAGAATACCCTAAAACTAAGGTTTCATATGACTGGGAGAAAAAAGAAAGACGAAACGATTGAAGCGCCAAAAGAGAGAATGGCCCACCAATTAGAGGAAGATTATTTACACGATATTTTTAATCCAAAAATATGAAGCCAATGTATAAAAAAATCATGCAGTTAGCGGCCCATTGCCCAGTTTGCAGAGAAATATTATTGGGCAACGGTAGTGTTTTTAGTCCGTGGCAATGCTCATGTGGTATTTGGAAATGGGAAGTGGATGAGAAAGGACATGGAAATTATATTACAAAAAAGTTAAATCAATCTAATGGGGGATAAACTATTTTAATCTGGCACCAAACATATCAGTATGGTTGTTCAACCACTTCGTTACTTCATTGATTATCAAACCGAGTAAGAGTGTAGCAACCTCCGGCAAATTTATTTCTTTCAAAACGCCTGCTACCAAAGCTAGAACACCCAATAAGAACATTACTAGGGCTCGCCAGGCCAATGATTTTAAACGTGGTTTTAATGTTTCCCAAATTTGTGGCCACATATATTTAAAGTTAAGAATTAAATTGACTTTTTTTGTTATCTAGTTTATAATAGGGTAACTATGAAAATTAAACATATTTGTAAACAATGTAACCAAACCTTTTTAGCATACTCCTCCCAAAAGAAACTTTTTTGTAGCCCTATTTGTAGTTATAAAGGCAAAAGAGGGAGATGCTTTGTTAAAGAAAGAATTTCTAAACCATGCGTTATTTGTAAAGCCAGATTCTTATCTAAGAAAACACTTAATCGGAAATTTTGTTCCCGTAAATGTTTTAATTCTCAACAAATAACCATTAACAAAACTTGTAGAACTTGCAAACAATCTTTTTCTCGCACTATTCGTCCGTCTGAGTTGACCAAACAGAAGTGGATATTTTGCTCTAATTCTTGCAGAAACAAGCTACACAAACCCAAAACTTTTTTTGGTAAGAATGCTGCTCATTGGACAGGTGGAAAACATTTATCCCCACAGGGTTACATAGCTGTATATAGCCCCGGTCATCCGAAAGCCGACAGAAAGATTTATGTTTTAGAACATCGTTTAGTTGCGGAACAACACTTAGGTAGATTTTTAAAGAGCAGCGAAATAGTACACCATATCAACGAAATTAAGACAGACAACCGACCCGAAAACCTTTACTTATTTGAATCTAATTCCGCTCACATCAAACATCACAACAATCCCAAGCCTTTAACTTCCAATCTTCCTAAAATTCAGCCTTGTTAAACTTGCTAGTTGTCAGTCCATAATCCGCCACTGGGTAGGGTAAAATATCCACATTTTTTCTTGGCAATAGTTTATAATCATCTACCCCGTAAACTGTCTTGAAAAAACTTCCACCACTTACTAAACCATCTAAAAATGGCACTAAAATTTTTTTTTCCTTGTCTAAAGCGTAGATGGCCGCTTCTCCGTTTTTTTTATATAGTTCTGGCATATTTCGTAATTTAAGTTTAATAATTTTACAAAATTTAAAGGGGTACGTTCCTACATAATCTTTCAACAAAGGGTCATAGGAGTCTTCTACCTTATCAATCACTGGGATTATCTCATTGGAGATATCTACGTTTCTGTCTTGTCGATAAATCTGAATTTGGTGGTTATAGGAAGGGGTGCCGTTATTTCTATAAAGCAAAGCGCCCTGTTCATTCCCCAGATATGCGCCCCCAACCACGGTAGCTAACGGGCTTCGTTTTAATGCTTCTCTGCGGTGATCAGGGTCTTCTGAAACATCTTTATAATTAAAACTAATATATTCAAGAACCTTCTTGCCTTTAGCTATAACTTCTGGGGTTAGGGTGCGATAATATTCTTCCAAAGTCATTTCAAGATTTGAAGGCCAATCTTTCTCGCCAACAAATCCATTCTTACGGACAAACTCATAAACTGCATACTGACTGTTCCCTCTGTCTGGGATAGTACCGGAGCCTTTAGCAATAAAACATTCTGATACATCAGCCTTACCATTTTCATCAAGTAAATTAAGTGATTTAAAAAGAGGTATGGTAGATGGGTCTTTAGCCATTATTCTGTTAATCTTTTTCTCTATCTTCCCAGCCACAGAAATTGAAACACAAGGATAGCGGCGGTTAGTATCGTTATCCTGTCTTTCTGGCGGAGACATAAATTTTCCCCAATCACCGTCTTCTTCCTCTACTTCCCAATTATCTTCCGCACCCAAAAACAACCAGTTTTTACCCTCGTTTTCTATTGGGTCTGGTAAGACACCCCCTAATGGCTCAAACAATCTATTTAGTTGTATCTCAACTCCATTTGCCAGGCTTTTACTCACCGAGTTAAATGTATTTATTTTTTCTTCTTTTGGCATAGAATTAAAGTTAAAAATTAGTAAATGGAGAGGGATTATTTATCCTAGCCCCTCGCACTAGGTTTGTAGGCTATTCCCCCCGAAATAGCCTGTATGAGCGTTGGTACGCTCCTGGGGCGTTGGCACACCCTTAATTTGTATATTTGGCTTTGTGGAGCCAGCTGATAAACAGTATTAAACCCCCAAGGACAATAAGTCCCTTTGCGATTTTGGTCATTTGTTCCCCCACTCGGATAGAGAGGAAAATACTACCCGAATGGAGAAACAAATTTTAGTTGTCAAGTAGTTGTCAACCTTATAACTAATTTCTCTTATCTTTATAATCCTATTGTTGCTACTTATGTCATATAATTAAACTTATTTTAATAACCAGTAACTTAATCCAAATACCACCGCCAACACGCAAATTATTTGAAACAGCCAGATTGGTTGTTCTTGGTCGGGGTACATATTATTTCTTCGCGATTATTTCTATAAAATCCTTTATGCCACTAAAGCCCTCCGTCATTTTAGTAACTGCTTCGGTATTTTTATTAAATGCTTCGTTTGTATGTTCAATGTGATTTGTTGTAACCTTCCAAAACATCCAACAAACAAACGCTACTAGCCCAATAAGGGCTAAAATTATACCTACAACCCCTAATTTACCTAACTCCACTAATTGACTTGCTACCTCCATATAAAAATGATTAAAAATTATCTTCAAAATTAAGTAGCCGTTGAGCTGGGATAGCTGTAGATGGAAAATTGCCTGTGTATAGATTAGAAATTTCTGTCGGGGTTAAAGCTCTACTAAATACTGCTACATCATCTACCATCCCATTAAAATAATCTGCTACAATCCCATTATATTTTCTTACTCCAATAGTTAATGAATCGGCACCTACTAAATCTGCAAACCATTTGCTAGTTGCAGCATTACCATTAGCATAAGTTATAGAAGTAGTTACTACTCCGTCTATATAAAATAAGTTCCCTGTACTAGAAACAGTAAAATCTACCATATGCCAAGTATTATCATTCCAGCCAGTTACATTAGTCCCAAAAGTTAGAACCTGCGTACCAGCTACCGAAATATCAGCTCCTATATCAGTACAGCCAGTTACTACACATCCTCCCACCCTTATATAATTAGCGTCTGAAGCCTTGCTTTGAGAAAACCAAGTTGCTTGGTTCACATCATTACTTTTAAACCATAAATGAATAGTACCAGTAGAACCAGTAAAAAGAGTGGAAGTTATTTGATAATTAGAAGAACCGTCAAATAAAACACCATTATTAAATTGACCAGCTTGATAAGTAGGGGAATTTATATCAGTTAAGTTTCGTAAGTTAGCGGTATCGTTTCCATTTTCTTCTCGCCAATATGAAACAATTTCGGAGTATAAAGGTGTGGAAAATAACTCAATAGCCGCTGCAAATGCAAAATTTGTTCTTAATAAAAGACAGAGAATAAGTAACAAATATAATACTTTTTTAAATCTCATAAAGTGCTGGTTATGCTTCTAACAGGTTGATTTAAAACTTGGATTTTATAACTCATTGATGGCGGTTTTCCTTCTCCATTCCATTGTGTAATAGTGTCAACCTGATAAATTTTACCGTCTAATCCAACAAACGGCCTAATAGTCTTGTACTTTCCATTTATCCTGAAAAAATCTTCTTGTTCGTTTTGAAGCCTACTAAACTCGCTATTTGCACCTAAATTCCGCTCTTTACAAGAGAACCCAGTTAGAAATAATAGAAATATAATAATAAGTAATCGCATACTAATCAGCATCAAAAGTATATTTATATGAACACGAAATATAGTCAAATGTTCCTACGATATTCCCAATTTGAACCCAACGCTGCGCT
>SCLI03000322.1_pt1 | contig 31572 bp, 47 predicted proteins | sample 7268041 | NCBI WGS metagenome assembly SCLI03 (sample SAMN10721081, study PRJNA514188) | viral metagenome | isolation source: depth-stratified mine tailings core A | place: China: Fankou Pb/Zn Mine tailings | collected 2017-10 | reverse complement strand
GATCTCACAACAATGCTCAAGGATGCACTTCTTGAGGTTGCGAAGCTGAAGCAGACCGGTGATGTTAAGAGCATAACGGAAGGAACAAGACAGAGCCGTGAGTTGATTGAGGCCATTACATCGGCACATAAGGACAGCATAATGTCCGTGCTGAGGAAGGAAAGGCTCACAGAACAGGAGAATGAGGTCTACGAGAGGGAGGTGGAAGAACTGCTCAGCAATCCTGAGTATCTCAGGGCACTTCTCAGGAAGAAGGGAGGTGATCAGGTACGCCAAGAAACGTCGTGAAGGACTGGTCAAAGGAGCATGCCTTCAGGGACCTGTTCTTCTCACTGCCTGAGATGCGCAGCAATGAATTCATAGCCCACCTCTACCAGGCAAACAGGGAAGAGGAGGACGAGGGTGAACGTGGCCCTCCGCTGGCCGCAATATTTGTTGATCAGCACAAGGTGATTCCAGCAAGCGATGAAAGGACAAACATCAGCCTTGCCAACATTCCGGCAAGGCCAAGATTCATACTGAAAAGGAGGCCTGAAGATGAATAATCCTGAAACACCGGAAGGTCTGAGACTCCTTTACGATCTGCTGGTGAAGGCATCGGAATATCCCGGAGAGACCCCCCACAATCCAAGGAACCTGTACAGCTGGGGAGAGAAGCTGAAGGCCCTGCACCAGATCATGTCAGCATATCACGATGCGGAGTATCTTCAGGAATATCGCTTGGCACAGAAGAACATCCGTGATATATCCAAACTGTACCCATCGGAAAAGTACGTGGCGGAGGGCTATGATCTCCTCTATGAGTGGCTTGGATCCCTGTCACGGTTGTATCAGAGACTGGGACTGATGATTCCGGAGAACATGACATACACAGAGGGAGGTGAAGAGGGAATATGACTGAGAATGTAGGCAAGGATGATTCAACAAAGAACAGCGTCTGGCTGCTGCAGTGGACCAGGAACAGGATAAAGAAGAACCGCAACCTTATTGCTCTTTTTATCGGGGATACGGGGAGCGGGAAATCAATGTCGGCAATAAGGCTGGCCGAAAGAGTGGATCCCAATTTCAGTGTTGACAGGATTGTGTTTACAGTTCAGGATTTCCTTGCACTTGTGAATTCAGGGCTTCCTCCCGGATCAGTCATAGTGTTTGATGACGCCGGACTTGGGATAAATGCAAGGCTCTGGCAGGAGATGTCCGCAAGAGTCTTCGGCATGCTCACCCAGGGATTCAGGTACAAGCAGATTCTGACATTCATAACAGTTCCCGATGAGACATTCATTGAGAGGCAGTCCCGTAAACTTGTCCACATACGGTTTGAAGCAACAGACGTGCAGGGCCTCATGAAGATGAAGATCCTCTCCAGGAACACATTCGATCCCGAGCATCCTCTGGCCAAATTCCCGAGGATCCACAGAGGTCTGTCCGAGATCACAGTCAAGATGGTGAAATTCCGTCTTCCTTCCGATGATCTCAGGGAGAAGTATGAGGCAAAGAAGAAGGAGTACATGGAAAGGAGATTCAAGGAATTCCAGGAGGAACTTGAACTGCTTGAAGGCGGTAAAATTTCAATGAAAAACGGAAAACCAGCGGTGGAACTGACATGCGACAACTGCGGATATACATGGCCCTTCACCGGGCACTCAAAGTCCCCAAGATGTCCCTCATGCAACTCCAGGGTCTACATTGCGGAAGTTGAGGAGGATGAGGACAGCCTTATCAACCTCCAGTGCCGGCACTGCGGCTATTCATGGCCATTCTCTGGGTCAGTGAAGTTCACCCACTGTCCAAGTTGCAATGGTTATGTAAGCGTAAAGAGGGACAGGATATGATATCATATCCGGTATCATACAACAATGCTGCAGCAAAATTCGGTATCCGGAATAGATTTATGACATGGTGGTGGAGGTTCTCCTATTATTATACACACATGATTCAAAAGGGGACGGTGCGGACGATTTTTGCCCGCTTTAAATACCGGAGTTGAAAAAGAGATGAATCAGGAGGATGAAAAATACCGGATTAAACCGAGAAAGAAGTACGCAAGGCAGGTATGGCTCCTGAATGGGAAGGCCATAATCGTGGATCCGGTTGAAAGGAAGGATAGTGAAACTGAGAAAGTGAAAAAGGAGGAATGAGAAATGGTGCAGAAATGGATAACTAAGAAGGACGGGAATGAGAATAAGCACATCAGGATAGAGACTGATAGGAAGCCCAGAGAGATCCAGATACAGGACATAGGTCCCACACCGGCACAGCTTGAGAAGCAGGCATGGGGTATCCTTGGGGATCTCAGCAAAATCACCACAGTGGATCAGCTCCTGCTGCAGATGCGGAAATACAGCGGTACTCTGGGAGACTACTCAGGGTTCAATTCAATGCTCATAGCGATGCAGAATCCTAATGCAACCATAGTCAGGTCACGGAATGAATGGAAATACTTTGGCAGGGAAGTGAACGATGGTGCGTTACCAATCAGTGTTCTCTATCCTGTTGGCGTTGCACATAAGGACGGCCCTGGAAAGGTAAAGGACTTCATTGAGAAGAAGAGGGAAGAAGGACTGAGTGATGAGGCCATTGAGGAACTTGTCAGGGATAAGTTTAACACTGCCGGTGGAGGTTTCACGAAGGTATTCAGTACTGGCAAAGTCTATGACATATCGCAGACAACACCAATTCCCGGAAAGGCAAGACCGGTTGAAGAGGCCGTTAAGGCCACGTCTCTGTATAATACTCTGAAAAAGATTGCAAGAGAGCATTATACAGTTGAGGAATCCACCATTGACAATGGGGCAAGAGGATACACAGCACATTCAGGGGAAGGCCAGAAGATTGTTGTTATGAAGATCCCCGGAGAGGATGTGAATGTACTTCATACCCTGATACATGAGATGTCCCATGCAAGGCTTGAGCACCTCTACAGGAAGGAGCTTCCCAGAGGCCTTGCTGAATCTGAAGCGGAACTTTCCACTTATCTTGTGGGAGCACATTTCGGGTTTAACTTCAGAGAGGATTCAGCTGCCTATATAAAGGGATGGCTTGATGATGCAAAAAAGAATGGAAAGGGGCTTGGAAAGGAGAACCTTGACCGTGTGATGAATAATGCAAGATGGTTGATTGGTGAGATTCTCTATAGGTTAAACTAATCTTTCCAGACAGATGGCGTATGATTAAGTTTATATTCTTATCTCTTATATTTTTTTGAATGGCAAAACTGATCAGCATAATTAATTTAAAGGGAGGGGTGGGAAAAACCTCTCTTACGATAGCGTTAGGGGAGTTCCTGGCTAAGGAAAAATAGAAAAAAAGTTCTAATCATCGATATAGACCCTTAGACTAATGCAACAGTCTCTCTGATCGCACAAGATAGATGGCAAACCTTGGATCAAAAGGGTAAAACAATTGCACAATTATTTCAAGATAAACTATCCGGGCAATATTCATTTAATATCTGGCAATCCATAATAAATAGTGTTTCAAATGTACACGGAGGAATAGAAAATCTAAGTCTTCTACCTTCAAGTTTGAAATTAATAGACATGCAAGATAGGCTTTCCTAAATTCCTAGCTTGACATATTACAGAAATAATCCAGTTGAATTATTGCAACTCGCAATGTCAAACATAATATCAGGCAATATTTTTGATTACATTCTCATCGATTGCCCACCTAACTTAGGTTTAATAACACAAAATGCTCTAAAGATAAGCACGCACTATTTGATCCCTGTTGTTCCTGACATTATTTCAACATTAGGCATACCTCAAATATCAGGAAGTGTTAACAGATTCTCCGAGAATTTGGGGGTTTCTATTGAATGCCTTGGTATGATATTAACCAAGGTTAAGTCGGTAAACTTGCACCGTTCGACTGAGCAACTGTTAAGACAAAAGGCAGATAATGCAGAATATCCAAAAGTTTGGGAGTCAAAAATAAAAGATACCATAAAAGGACAGGAGGCTTTCAATTTTGAGAGCTTTTCATCGAGTTTTAAAGCAAAATATAATTCAAGTGGTCTTTATCAACAGTACAGAAATGTTAAAGAGGAGTTTTTGCGCTTATGTCCAAGTTAAAAGAAACTAGGAATAAACAGATTGCAGATTTGCTTAGAGCGATTGCCGATCTTATTGAAATCGACAAAGCAAGTCCTAAAAAAATTATTGAGGAACTAAGTCAAGTTAAGAATGAAAGACAAAAGATTGAATCTAAGGATCCAATAGGAATATTCAAAGTACTTGAAACGTCAGGCGTTGACGATCTGCGAAGCAGATTAAGTCAACTTAGCGTTCCAGATCTTAAAGGAATCATAAGTATCCACAGATTAGATCCCTCTAGGAAATCGTCTAAATGGAAAGATCCTGACAAATTAATGGATCTTATAATGACTATGGCAATCAATAGGACGAAGCATGGTGACGTTTTCATTTCATGAAATTATCATTTGAGACTATCTTTTAGACACTTTTTTCATCTAACTGCAGGAAACGCAAATAAAGTAAAACTTTGTTATCTTAGAGGAGTTTATTGGAGATTTATAGAAATCAGAAAATTGCGCCATAATGCCTTTGGCGGATGACCAGTATCGAAGTATGCTACTCATTTATATAAGAACTTAATTCCGCTGCCGCAGTGTTTATGAATGCATATTTCGATAAATTATCATATACAGTGACTGGGCTCAGACCTTGAAGCAGAGAAGGTGAATAAAGGGGGCCATTAAGCATGAAGGTACCGTTTTTGGTTGTTAAGATAACATTGGTGTTCAAGTGGGGATACGCGGATAGATAAGCACTGGGTACGCCTCGCCCTTGTACTGGAACTTTTTCTGTTAAGTTTATTTCTAAGTTATATATTGGCGTTGGCAGCTCATTTTGCAACACGCGGTTCGCATACTCTATTGCAGTTCCTTGGTATTGATCCCCATAAACCGTAAGATTTGTAGCATTTCCATACACGTATGTCGAATGCAAGGAGATGCCGTTTCCTGTGACATTGCCGAAAATTAGGCCAGGTGTGTTTGGAAAAACATCATTGGTATCAGATGAGTGAAATGATATTTCGTGGGATATGTTAAGCTTTGTTGAAAGAGATAAATAGAAAGCCCAAGAGTCAACTGCACCTATTGGGCATCCCAACCATGAGACATAGTATATATTCACACTCGTCGATTTCAATGATTTTGAAGCCAAAAAGACCTTGCCCCAAGGTATAGTGTTAACGCTTGTTGTAGTTTTGTCACCATCGTTCACATGGCTTACGTAATTAAATTCTATAACATGAATTATAGAAAGTACGGAAACTACTACAAGTATTGAAGCAATAATTACATTTTTCCTTTTTTTGCGTGCTTTTTCTTTCTGCCTAGCAATTTCCTGTTCTCGCATCTTCCTACGATTCAAATTTTACCGCCCTGACAAAATAAGGAAAATTATTTTTATGGTATTATTTTCATATCCAGGAGAAATCCGTTTGCAATGTAGTCGTTAAATACCTCTGTGTGGTTTTGACTGACAAACTGCCTTGCAGTTACTACATCATATACTGTAAAGTTCCCCTGCCTCCATATTATACTGTGTACTGGAATCCAGGTATTGTTTACAGGGTCGAATAAGCTCATTGTGTAGTTAACCTCACCTAGTACGACCCACTGCTGGGATCCGTTTTGCAATTTAACATAGACTGGTTGGTCACTCATTCCTGAAATGTAGATGGCATGATTAAGTTCTATTACCGATGAAACATTGTGAGATTCATCTGAAACAACGGTGCTCCTTATTAGTTGCTTGTTGACGGTGTCGTATGAGAGAGTTTTCATTCCGGGCTTTAGATCCTGAACTGGAATTTGAGTGCCGTTGGCCAAAGTGATTTCTGTTCCATTCAGGACGCAACCTCCTCCACCTCCGCCACTAGTAGAATAACTTGTGGTTTGTACATACATGAGTGGTATGTTTCCAGTTTGACCGTTACTTAATGTGTATGATGTGCTACCAACTAATGCCCAGATATTTCCATCGTTCCCGCTGTATGCTCCTGCATCAGCCCAAGAAACAGCATTGGATGAGGACGAAGTTGTGTAACTCAAAGTGGCAACGATGCCGAGTGCAATAGCATCAGGGATATCTATTCCTGGAACAAGCAACAACAAAGCACCCACCGGCAATCCGACGTTTATCCAACTGGTATCTGAAGCTGCATAGTCGTTTACGAGAGATGTGCTTGCAAGATAAGTATCATTGGGATAATAACCAGAAGAACCGGTTCCGGTGAAGGCACCGCCTATTTCGTTGTACGAATAGGATTTTAAAACATTGCTGACATAACCGCTAGGAGCACTTGATTGTACACTGAAAGTGGTACTACTACCTGGGATATTCTGGACGTTTACTATTCCAGTGTCGTATTGATATTCTCCTTCTGGGAAAGCATAGCCACAGGACGTATACCAAAGCTGATACCAAGCCCCTTCAACCTGACCGTACATATCCAAGTACCATGTTTGCCCCCCGTTAGCAGGCCCTGTTGAGTCTCCAGAAGCATAAGTTGATGTTACGTGCCAAATTGATCCTCCGTTTTCAAAAGACCAACCATTTGAACCTAGTGCTACCCCAACATTCAAGCTATCAGATGTTGAAGCGAACATAGCCGATCCAACCCACCCATATGAAGAGTCTAAAGAGTTTACCCAAGAAACAGGAATGTTTCCAGGGCCATTACTAGGGTAGTACGTATAATTACTGCATTCAACCCATTCATACCCAAATCCCGGTATTATTGTCGGCAAACTACTCCCCTCCAATGGTATGGCACTTCCAATATTGGAAAGCGCTTTTCCATTTTCCCTTTTATTATTTTGAAGATGCATGGTAGATTTTCCGTGTGTGTTAAGAATCACGTGAACATGGGCTGACTTCCCATGGATTATATTCATTGTAGTTATTGGTACTGAACTTTGCGTGAAGTAGATACTCCCATTACCATACACCTTAGTTACAAAAAGCAGCACGTATGGTGATGACATGCTTGCCAAACTTGTTCCCTGATATTTTACCCATTCATGAGATAAATCAATCAATTTGGACACATTTGTCACGGCGATTCTACCGTTCGCATCTGTGTGACCTGCAAAGACCATCCGTAATCCGCCACCCATGTTTGGCGGCGTAGCCATAAATCCTTGAACGCTCGCGTTTCTAATGTCATGACCAAGAGGTCCAGTTATTAATACAGTAACATTTTGATCATTCGGCAAACCTACAGACCCAGAGCTCATTCCTAACAACCCAGATGCTGGCACAATTGCAAGTGCTATAACTACAGCCATTAGAAGAGACGAACTTTTCAAATTGACCACAAAATAAAAAATAGAAAGAGTTAATAAAATTTGCTATATATAATATGTGGAAATGAGATTTTTTTGAAATTAATTTAATGACTATATATATCTTTCGAAAATTATTCATATCAATGAATTATATAGCTGATTTATTAATATCAACCAAAATTTATGTAATAAATTAAACTTTGACCAAATATATATGTCGAAGACTGTTATATATCATTATGGAGGATTTCCAAAAACTCCCACCGAAACCATTTTTCATGACCTCATGATCTTAGATCATGAACCTCTTCCAGACTGGATTATCTGAACTGTACAAAGAAATTGAATCCCTGGGTGATCCCTTAACCAGTATATCTGACCGCATCGATTTTGAAAGAATCAGGCCCGTCCTTGCTGATCTTTTCAGCAATGACACAGAGAAGGGCGGAAGACCCAATTATGATCCCATTCTCATGGTCAAAATTCTGCTATTGCAACAGTGGTACAACCTCTCAGATCCCCAAATAGAAAGAGAGATCCGTGACAGGATATCATTCATGAATTTCCTTGGATATCCTGACAGGCTTCCGGATCGGAATACGATCGGGTATTTCCGGGAGAGATTGTCCAAAACGGGAAAGGATCGCCTTGTTTTCAATAAAATAAGAGACCAGATCATGGCTAAAAAATCCGCATCAAGAAGGGCACCATACAGGATGATTCTTTCATAGAGGCGGGCAGGGGAGAATATGGAAAGCCAAGAGGAGACTACGCCAATACGCGCAGATCCAAAGATGGCACATCCGCAACAAAGAATCATGAGCATCACTTTGGGTACAAGGCACATACCCTTGTAAATGAGATAAAGATCATCGAGAAGCTTTCAGTAACACCTGCGAATGTGTATGATTCAAAGATTGATCTTTCAATTCCAGGAATCATATGCTATCGTGATAAAGGTTATTTCGGATCTGATTGCAAAGGCATCAATGGCACCATGGATCGTGCAGTGAGAGGGCATCCTCTGCCAGTTAAGAGTATACGCAGGAATCTCAGGATATCCAGGATCAGATCGGCGGTTGAACATCCATATGCATTCTTCAAGGGTATGTTCCATTTCGCCCATGTCATGGTCACGACAGTGCAGAGGGTGAGAGTGAAAGCATACTTCACTGCCATGTGCTACAACCTTGTAAGGGCAAGATTTCTTGACAGGATAGCGTAAGCCATCGACATTCAGGAAAAAATAATGAGAAAACTGGTGAAATCACAGCCAGCATAGTAAATTTGAGGCAGTCTTATCACAAATCAGAAGTCAATCAAACGAATCACTAAAGAATGGATGGTTTTGGGAAAACATCTATAGAATATTAATTGAACACAATCCGAAGTGGACTGTTGAATACAAGATCTACAGTCCCACTGTTATGGGGGCTGGCTCGGAATGTAATCACCAACTGGCTCAGGTTATTTGCCGGGAGATAGACATTACCGGAATCATTTGATTGGTAGTTTGTGCTGAAAAGAGCCTTTCCAGGTCCGGACGCTTCCCATGCAGATACGCTCATATCTACGGTTTGATTCTGCACAGCACCAGAAACAAAGAATGAATATACCACGGTTATGTTATTGGCAGAGAATGGCTGTGTGTTAATCAAAACCGTGTTATTTGGCAGCATCTGGATTTGGGTAAAACTCTGGATAATGGTTGAGCTTGATCCTTGGGAAAAACCATTTTGATATCCCAAATCCTTACCCTGATTGAGGCCAAGCTCATAAAATCCTACTGATGCTGAAATTAATGCTACGATTACTACAGAGGCAATGATCAGATCTCTTTTCCTCCACATAGTCTAAAATTATTTTCAACATATATAATATTATCGAATCTTTCAGCTCAGATGGAAATCTTAAGCTATATTCTTATAGAAAGTCACAGAGGCAAAGATCTTATCTTTGATTATCAATTATGACTTCTTTCGATTGTACAGCTCCTAAAAAATAACTGATTTCATTATTCCTCAAGGTTGACAAAACGTACATTTTGTCATGTTATGATCCTTCTTTTGTTTCCCTCCTTATATACTATGCCATAGGTGTCGATCAATTTTTCTTGAAATGTTATTAACAAACCTATTTAAAGACACAAATAATGTCATGTTATGTCCTTGCCCATACCAAAAACCACGATGATACAGTCATCCGGAAGATCTCTCTCAATTGATTTCTTTTCAGATGAGGAGGTCCAGCATATCCTTTATGAGATCTTGGAAAAAATTAATGTTGACATTAGAAGGGCTGACAAACATAAAAGGTATTACCTCCTGGTCAAGTTTCTATACAGGACAGGTGGAAGGATAGATGAAATTCTCATGGTCCGGCCATCAGACGTCAATCTGGCCACAAATTCAATCAGGCTGAAAACACTCAAGCAGGGAAAAGACAAAAATGGCGTTCAGAGGGAAAAGTACAGGGTCATACCACTTCATGCGGATCTTAGGGATGCCTATATGCAATATCTCCTAGACATGAACATATCAACCAAATCAGAGGATCCTTTATTCACAATATCAAGGCAGGTTGTGGACCTGTATTTCAAGAAGATGCAGGGTAAGCTTGGTTTCAGGATCCATGCACACAAGTTCAGACATACATTTGCCGTGAAGGCCATAATGGACAATGTCCCTCTGAATGTCCTGCAGCAGTGGCTGGGTCATTCCTCCATATTCACGACAAGCATCTACACCCAGATCACAGGTATGGATACGTCGCAGTTCATGGAGAGGGTAAGATGACATGGACCGTTTTAGATTGGGCAGAAATATTTACTGCAGTAGGTACAATTTCGCTATCTGTCGTCACAGTATGGATTACCATACATCAGAATAGAAAGGCAAAAAGTGATAAAATAGAAAACTGGAAGGATTCCTATTTAAATTCTCATTATGGCTATGTTATGAAGGAAATAGGAGAGATTCAAAACCAAATTGGGTCAATCGATGAGCCATTTGGATTTGAAAGACTGTATACCCTACTTAACCACTGGGGCATATTCGATGAATCACTGCTGATTAAGGACAATAATAGCTTGGAAGTAAAACAGCTCAATGATGAAAATAACATCGCATTACGTCACATTAAAAGTGGCTACCCAGTGTTGGACAAAAAAATAAATGAAATAAATAAGATGGAGGAGAGATACAAAGATTGTATAAGGAAGAATCTCCAAAATTTCATTGACTCTTTATACCGAGAGTGCAAAAGTGAGTTTGAAGACTGGACTGTTAAACCGAATATTTACAAACCTATAGAAAATGTGTTGCCTCGTATGGTGGAACCCGAGACTACTAAAGAAAACACCCCTGTGATAAAAAAAATTGACTTCACTACATTAACGGATTCGCTTCTCGAATCTATCATAGACGGGGGTTCGGACATTAGAGCTGAAAAGGAGGCATTTGGAACGAAAGTAGATAGTTTCAATATATCACTTGCCCTTAAAAAAGGCAACTCACTTGAATTCAGGAGACTATCTAAAGTTGTGGCAACGACTCAAAATTATGTCGTTACAGACAAGGAACTGCTAAAATTCAGAAAGATATGGATTAATCTGAACGCAGAGTTAAAAAAGTTAAAAAAAATTTACGAGGGAAGAGAAAGAATTATGTCAAATTACGAGGAACTGAGAGAGCATCTAACCAGCGATATATTAAACAAGTATGGCGCCGGGTACAGGATAATGGGAGAATGTGATATGTGTAAATTAACTAAAGACGCCAAGGAAGATGAGATCAGACCATATGTTAATTAGGAGTGAATTGCACACCATGTGAAAACGAAATGAAGTTGGTGTAATGTGGGTTGAGGGATGGATGTGACAAATACGGAGGTTGAAAATCTACTCGAAAACTACAAAACTCACAGGAAGCTTACTAGGGATCTTCTTCTTTCACTCGGTCAGGAACAGCTGTCTTCCAAACCATTCCACGCATCAGGAACATTTGGTAAGCAGTTCAGGCACCTGATCGATATAGAGAGTTGCTATGTAGAATCATTGACGACTGGATCCCTCACCTTTCTAAGGCCAAATTTGGATCACTCCATTGAAAATGATAAGAAGAGACTTATTCATGGGATGGACACTATAGATAGTGAGTTGAGTCAAATAATTTGCAGCCTCGGAAATGCGAAGGCCGATAACAGATACATTGACTGTAGACAGGCCGTGAATTATCTTGGTGAAAGCAATATGTTTGCTTCTCCAATCCGGATACTTAATTGGATAACTGAACATGAAATATTCCATGAAGGCGAACTTGCGCTATATGTTCGAAATGAAAAGCTAAAATTCCCAGACAGCTGGATGATTTGGGGACTTAAATAGCGTTGAATAGTCCGAAAAACCTACTCCTGAAAACTGACATGTTTATTTATAAATCCCCTACCCATGATTTTGGTGTCCGGAAAAGAGTTCTTTGTTGGACAGTTAAGGTTTAATCGTAATAATTGCAGTGTATAAATTTACGAAAGACCCTATAAGTTTAAGTAAGCTGCATCGCCGAATAGGTCTGAATCTTAGTCCATACGATGTCCAGACTCACGAGTTTCTGGTAGCGTAATAGGTAACATCAACCACTATTATAGAATCATTCAATAATTCCTTGCCATATATTGTCGTACTTTATGACCATTCCATTATCGTCTACTTCTATAGAGTATACGTCATTGGAACCGTGACCTTGATAAGAAAATTTCCTGGGTCCAACCTTCTTATAAGACTGCTTTTTCAAAGATATTTTCAGTGTGGGGACTTCAACGAAAAGCACCGTAAATGTGTCTTCGCTTTTACCATTTTGCATCAACTCTATTATTGGGAAATAGTTAGTGAAAGGCGTAGATGAGATGTCAATGTACTTTGCGGATGCAATAGGGACGATAGTTTTGGAATCCAAATGTCCTGTCCACTGATTGTTTATTCGCTCCAAATATAGTTGGTGGGTTACGTCGTTTGGATTTCCATTGGCTTTTTGATGAAAACATTTAATTTTCCATTCCTGAAACTCAAGATTTGCGTCTGATGATAGGTAATATTCCAGCGACCACGAATCCCCTCTTAAAATGGTCCCTACAGAAAGACTTTCAACCTTGATGTCATGAGAAATATCAATTTTTAATTTTTCAATACCAGGTGTATGTAAATTATACCAGGTGGCATCAAATTTTATGCTCATTTATCTCTCTCCTTCCTATTATTTAATAGTGCACATGATTTACTGTAATTACGAAAAGAAACGGTGTAACCTTGATCTACCACCATGTTCGTGTGCTTTCTTCCCGTGACCCGTTCCACATTTACGTCCACCATTATTGTCACTACAGACTTCATGAGAGACTATTCAAATAAAAATGCTCCTATCTTTTTGGTTCTGATCTTGAATGAGCAAAAGAGCCCTAATTAGATGAGTCTGTTCTTATCTAAGGTCATTCTGAATATCTCTATTTTACCATTTATGTACCCAGGTCCGTCATTAATCTAAGTTACTAGTTTAATAAATTAATTTAAGGTTAAGCAGGTTGAATCCATAAACAGTCTAGAGAAATAAAATTTTGAATTGTTATGCAACTCAATCATTGATCTGGTCTTTGAAGAATTACAATACAATTCGTTTTTATTGGAAAGCTTCACTTCAAACTTCATCCTAGTTAGCCTTGCATCTAAATTAATAACAAAGTTCGTTAAACCTGAACCTGCCTGGATCATGAAAAGGTTTATCTAAATCGTAACCGTAGGCTTTGCATAAAAAACTCTTGGGGCAACTACTGTCTTCGAAGCAGGTCAAAATGTTTTACTAAATGACAATGATTATGGCATGTCTGAGTAATAATCCGTATTTCTAAACCTTGATGAACTGAGAATAAAAATGCGCCTTGAATTTCAATCAATTGCACCGTCTTGTCTAGGCATTAACTTTTATGCTAAAACTTAACGCCATTTATATACAGATCCAATGACAGGATCAAGTCTTGGCATTCAAACTCGATGAAAAGCGTTAAGTTTTGTCGGTATCTTAACAGCCATATTGAGACCCATAGTAAGATCTTCAGAGAAGTTTCAGGTGAGGATCCTCAGACCGGTTGAGTTTGAAACCTTGAGAGATGCAATGGATCCAGACACTAGGAGAATATACACATCCCTGCTGTTGACGGGAATGCGGTATGCGGAACTGCAGAGACTGAGAGAGAACCCTGACTGGCTAGATGGGAAGTTTGTTTATCTCCCCAGAGGATCCATGCTGAAGATAAAAGCAAAGCAGAAGGAGAGGGAAATGAAAACGTGTATTTTGCATTTTTGAAGTTCGGAAAAACGCACTGTTCAAACAGTTCAGCATGCGCCTAAATTAAAAGCTTGGAGATAGAACAATTAAACGAAATTAATTAAGGCGCTATGTATAGTAATATAGATCTGGAAATTACTCGTAGACAAAATACCTTATAGGTGTAAATTTGATTATTTGCACACAACATCCCCCATCATAGGAAACACAATGTTTGTATTCACCGTTGCAAGGTGGGTCTTCTCCAGAAATTTTCACTTCGTTCCGCCCACACAGATTAACTTTTACAAATTTTCCTTCCCAGCATTTTCCGTATCTTTTATTTCTGATAGACTTGATTTTAATCGAGTCGTCATCATGATTCTGTTTGACCAATTTTACCCTCCGATAGCAAGTAATCAAAACATCCTGCTACCAACCTCAGTGGAAATCCATATTTCTGCGCGATATCACTCGCATCAGTAAATCCATTCGTAAGTTTGATTTCCTCGATTATTGTTGACTTACATTTTTCAACCTCTGCATCATTATACTCACTGAGTACAGAGGAAGTTATCGGAGAGAATCCAATATCTTCTAACATTTCATCTACCTTTTTTTCAACAACGGTTTCAAAATTTTCCCTAAGGAGGTTGATGATTTCTGTACTATCATCTAATTGTTTCCTGAGTTTCCTTATTTCCCTTTCCATAGATACAATCTTTGCCTCAAGATTACTGAATCTGTCCTCCATGTTAGGTTCAGAAGTTTTTGGAAAACTTAGTAACTCGAAGTCGGCGCCCTGTCTTCTCATCAAGATTGCTCCTTGAAGAAAGGGCATCATGGCCATTATTCGCTTTCTAAGTTCGTCTGTCTCTATTGTTTCAACTCGATTAATTTCGTTTCTAACTATTTCTACCATGAAACGATCACCAATCCTTTAGGATGGAATTTATATTCCCTAGGAATTTCTCGATGGTACTGGATATGTCAACAGGGGAAAAAACCTTTGTGTATTTCATAACCGCAGTGATTTCGTCCGTCTCTCCTCTCACGAAGTGATAGACGACTTCAGAATTGCTCGTCTCTTCTTCCTTATCTTCCACCGAAAAAGAGATCTGCGGCACATCTTTTAGATGTACGGACTTGAACTCATTCTTGTTTATCTTGTCTATAAATGTCTTTTTGAAGGTCCCTTTCTTTGAGAACTCAAGTCTGATAACTATTTGAAGTTCCTTGTCTGATAAGTTTAATGATCCCAAAATAGAACCAACTAGGTAATTGGCGTCTCCACTTATTTTATCGTAATCCTTTCTAGAAAATTCCTTTTCTTTGTCATCACCATTTAAGAATAATATACCGTTCCCCTTAGGAGATATAGTAAAATCCATTCCCTCGTGGTCGATAGTAAATGTTGCTCCTTTTCCCATTAGAGTTATATATGGAAGATCTTTTAACAACTTATCCACCAATCCTCTAGTGGAAATGCTGATATTGGGGAAGGATCTTACAGTCATCTTATCCAAAGAGAGTTTGTGAAACGGCGTTGTTGCCTCTATCTTAAACTCGCTGGGAAATTTGATCTCGACACTAATTCTACTGAGGTCGTCAGTTTCTAACATCAGAAGAAGAAGAAGAATTTGTTATTTAAAGTTGTCACTTTATTTTATTCCGTGTTCTCTTCTTCATCTACGTGCCCATTTTCTCCAAGTCTAAAAGTAATGTCAAAATTCCTAATGAATTCAATCTCTTCTTTAGTGAAACCATACATCTTGGCAACAAGACAGTCTATTTCAACTATTTTTGAGTATGACCGTTTCGGTATTATCTCCTTTATTTTAATGGCGTATCCGCCTTTTCTGATATTTACATTTATATGGCTTTTAATATCGTAGTCCTTCATCAGCTCAATCACCTTTTCTTTCAGCGATTGCTTTAATGTATCGTCAATCTTGTCTAAATTGAGAGGAAGCGACAATATGTGTTCTGCCAACAGATGTCGTCCATCTGATCTTGTTACAAACCACCAATAGAATAGAGAACTGTTAAGTAATGCTGCAACTACGGCACTGTTGTTTTCATCTAATTCTAAGTATTTATATTGGTCAGTAATCCTTGTTTCATATGGCTTCCCCAGCTGTACTTTTCCAGTTTTATCGTCTTTTGAATAATCCTTGAAGTATTCTGCTCTTGGGACATATTCATCGTAGTGGGAGTGTATCCAATACTGTGGAGCATTATGATACCACACCTTTGTGCCATCGGTCTCTATAAGATTTCCTAGAACCTCTCCATTGGATTGCGTACCCATTCTAGCCAGTATCTTGGACTCAGTTTCAGTGCCGATTTTTGGAATTATCTCCCCTTTTGAACCGATCCTGTATTTTATTGCCTTAAGATCTTCGAAGAGTTTGGGTCTATCCCTTGAGTACCACCGGTGATAGCTACTTGTGGCCACTTCTTCCACTCCACTGCCTTTCCTAGTGATTACTATTGTGGATCGGCAGTGCTCAATCCCTGAGAATATCTTTCCCGGTCTGTCGTCGAAGTTGTAATAGGAGACTTCCTTTGAAGTTTCATGAATAATTTCGCGAACAGGTGACATTCTTTCTGTGGAGACCAAAGATATGGGGACTATGAAACCGAACCTTCCGTCTTCATTCAACAGATTTAAGGACCTTTCTATAAAATAAGCATGCGTGTTCCCGCAGTCCATGCTTTTGTATATCAGTGGTGCGGACCTGTCTTTTAGGACTTTTGTTTTTTTTATTACTGCAAGGTCTGATTCATCGCAGTTCTGATCCTCGATGTAAGGTGGATTTCCTATTATGACGTCAAAACCACCGTTTCCAATTATGTTGACGTAGTCAATGTTCCAATGAATAGGTTGTCTGGAAGTTACGGCCCTCCAGAGAAGATCATTCTTGCTCTTAGAAGTTGAGTTAAAGCTTGTCAGGTAAGAATAAAAAGCAGAATTTATGGCGCCATACAACATATTTCTGATTTTCAATATAATGCCATGCATGACTAGGGCTTTTTCCCCTGACGCAGTCCGATATTCTGATAGAAGCATCATGTACGCCTTTGAAAAATCCTCGGTTTTGTTGCTACGGAAAAGTCTATACAGCTCATCTCTTGTATTTTCGGGAAGTTTATTGATGACTTCCAGTTCATCAGTGCCAATAAAACCGCTTTCAATAGCGGATAGAGATAGGTACAACTTCTCATTAAGCTGTCCGACAAGAGAGTTGCCGGCAATAATGTTGAAATCAATGTTGGGGAGTGTTTCTATGTGTTCTCCAGATTTGATGTCAACGGTAGTGGCTTCAGAAATAATTGACAGCCAGAGCCTGAGTTTTGCCACCTCTACTGCAATCTCATCAATATCTACGCCGAAGATATTTTTTGAGATTACTGTCCTTTTTATGTCATACATGTTTGGTTTCAGATCCAGGGCCAGCATTATTGATGCCTTTACTCTTGCCAGGACATTTGCTGCCACAGTTATGAAATGACCAGAACCGCAGGCAGGATCAAGCACACGGATTTCGTCAATGTAACGGAGCATCTGATAGGAATGCTTTGGATTTTTAGGCATATTATTAAGGATATCCTCAATGGATACGTAGCCTTTCAAATCGGTATCAGTCCATCCAGAATTTCTGAGACCCTGTATCATTCTGTCAAAAATGGAATTGTTTAGAGTTTTGTCAATTATGAAGTTAACGACGTCTTCTGGGGTGTAATATGCGCCCTCCATTTTTTGCTTGTTTGTTTTTCCTGCTCCCGAGATGTAGTTTATTGTCTTCTCAAATATGTAGCCCAAAATCTCTGGCTGAATTGCGGCTTCACCACTCAAGCCAATCCTATATTTCAGCAGGTTGGTAATGACAAGTTCAATCCCCTCATTATCAATGTCATATAGCTCCTCAAAAGGTAGATTTTTCCTGAAAAGCCCTCCATTGAGGTATTGAATTCCCTGAAACTCGGTTATATTTCTCACATAGGATTTTCTTGATTCTATGCCGGTATTGAGGACATCATAGAACAACGGATTCAGGTATGTGGAATAAAACGACCTTGGCTGTGCAGATTTCTTATATAATTCAAGGAGGCCAGTCAGAAGATTTGTCGGAACCAGGTTTCTCTCCTCAAGAAACGTTATGAACAATATTCTGTTCATCGTGATTACCGCAAATAATTCCTTTCGCGGATTCACCACTTCCCTTGGTACATTTATGGAATCTTTCAGGCAGGCACCGCCAGTAGGGTTTCCATTTTCATCTATACCAAAAACGTATCTCACATATTCCCCGTAAAACTTCTTAGTAAGTTCTTCCTTTTCATTCTCTGTGCTGATAATGTAATTATCTACAAGCTTTCTGAGAGACCTCGGACGCAGGCTAAGCATTTTCTCAAGCTCACCCTTTATCTCCGCCTCAGGAATCAGAGATTTTGGGTTTATTAAATGGGCAAAGTATGGCCTTAGGTCTATCTTCAGGACTTCCTTTGTTTTGTTTGAGCTGGTGTCGAATTTGGCAAGAATCCACATTATTCCGTCAGTACCAATCCCATACTCAGACCTGGCTGCCCTTGATATCAGCCACTGTGACACCTGCCCTATTCCTTTGTTTTCTGCGAACAGGTCAGCATTAACCGGTTCTGCTTCAACATAAAGTATGATATCGTCATTATCCGGACCAGAAATGACATAATCTGGGAATCTATTACCAAATGGCGAAGCCAACTTCCCTTCTCTGCTCATTTCTGAGAATCCAAGATACTTTATTAGGGGCTCGACGATAAATTGTTTAACCATCTCTTCTGGTTTCTGGCCATCCACAAGCTGATCAGAATGGTACTCACGATAGCGTATTAGTACATCCTGGAAGTCAGAGAAATTCCTAAATCTTCCCACGACTGAAGAATAAATATTCTCAAGAGTCCTTTTCAGACCCTCTATTTCGATTTCAGATATCTCCGGTATATCAAATTTCATTTGAGTTTTCTTTTTCAATAGCGCATCCCCTTCAATTGCTCTATTCACCTGTTAGATGATAGTTCATCCAAACACAAAGCCCTAAATCCGATTCCGAAAAATGAAATGCAGGATAGCTATTTCTCAGTAGAATCAACCTCTGAGCCTTTGGGAATTGTAAACGAAATGCCATCACTTGCGTAGGTATTGAATACTTCTCCGCATTCAGAGCACTTGTATCTTGACACATGATAAATGGCATAATTCCACGTTTTAAATGGTTGATTTATATTTTCGCCTCCGCAAATTGGGCATTTCATATGAATTGCACAACTGCAAAACATATATGAACTTTTCAACATAGTTACGTCAGATTGGGATTCACACTATGTCCTCTGTATCATTGAAAATTATTTAATGAAATATCATAATTACCGTTAATGCCACAATTGCTAGATGTATCACATGTGTCAAAGAGAGGATCTTCCTTGAGGATAACGTTGCCTAAAACAATCCGTGAAAATCTTGGGATCAAGGAGAAGGACATCTTGGGATTTTACGAAGATAATGGCAATATACTCATCAGAAAAATAGAATAGAATTTTGCAGTTTCGAATAGAGCTCGGACATGAAATCTCTGATCTATGTGTTCAGTATATGGTTTCAACATCCTTGATGAATTCCGCCTCAATAAGCAAACACTTACCATCATTCGTTCTTATCATGATAACTGTGCCAGAATAAGAGAGGAATACGGCCTTAAAAGGCACTCTCAGTTCCATGGGAAGATCAGGGCCTTTGCCAGGGCACGGATATCCGACTGCAGTGAACGGATCTCCGAAGTCCCTGCTGAAAGGATATATAGCAATATTCTGTCCCTCCCTGAGCTTCTTTATCTTCAGGACTACCTCCCTTTCCACAGGGCGGCTGTAGCTTGGAATTATTAATCCTTTTCCGCCGTGCAGATTGCACGCAGGTTACCTTTATACTGGGAATGCCATCGCGGAATTTTTCTGTTTGAAACGTTGGCTGCCGGCAGGTGTTTCCGCCATTAAATGATGTACAATATCGCATTTCAGAAATAAGCGTCATGCCATAATGACAGAATAACTGAATATATTGCCACGGACTGATGGATGAAATTGTAACCGTCCGATAATCTCTAAGTGTTGGAGTTCATAATCATGACAGAATGGACGACAGGCTGGAGAGAATCGTAAGAAAGCTTACCCCCGGACAGAGGATAGCTGTGCACCCGCTGAGCACCAGATATGGTGACATTCTCACAGCCTATGGAGAAAGGTGCGAAACCTTTGATCGCTCTCCAGTGTCACTGGATGAACCGTTCCAAGCGGAATTTATGAATTTCGATGGTGCAACAATAACAGTCAGGACAGAAAAATACTCCTGCCTCAAGATAAACATAAGCGACCTGGAGAACATTGTCCCCCTGGGTAAGGCCTAATCAGAGGGCTAAACCCAGCTCCACACGTCCCTGGAGTAGGGTCTGGCAGCAACCAGTGCAAATCCGGAATCCGGATATTTACCGGCAGCACTGTACAGGATTGAGAGATGCAGATCCCTCATTGCGCCTGGCAGGAAAGTGAACGATCTGTACACGCCGTCAACCGGCCTCGCAAGAATTGCAGCCTTTGGTATCCTCGCCTCAACCGAAAGCCTCTGCACCTCCCTGAGGAATGGGGAATCCAGATACCTGACCTCCGTACCTTCCCTGGAATGGATCATAGCCCTGAAGCCTCTCTTATCCTCACCATGGAAATTGTATTCGATATAGCATTCCCCGTCGCCGATGTGCAGGTCCTGAAGGATATCCGCCTCGTATGCAACAACGGACAGAGGGATGCGGGAGTTTACCGCCTCAATGCCCGCAATGCCGCTTCCTCCGGGACCCAGTTCCGTAATCCTTATGCGGTTCCTCATCTCCATCACGTCACCCATTACGGCAGTAATCTGTTTCTTTCCGCATTCATTTACTCTGTACTCAACGTTGATCTTCCCATCCTTTAGGTAGAGGCTTCCTCGCACTGACCTTGGTATTTCGTCAATCCTCTCCAGGATTTCGGATGCCGTAACCATTTCCTCAGCGTTCATCCTGAGGATAAGGCATTCCCCTATCCTTATTGGCCTGTACTGCATCAGCATGGTTTCAAGCTTCTTTCCCGGCTCTCCGCCGATGAACAGGTCAATGAACGCTCCCCTGTCCGTGACCTGGAAATCGAGCGGTATTGTGTTGATCTCCCTCTCCAGGATCGGATAAAGGGGGATCTGCTGATCTATGGAAATTCCAAGTGACATGCTGTTTCTGTTTTCTATTTCACGGTATAACATCATCCGGCACCCTGGCAAATCGAAATACAAAATCTTTCATGTGGTATGTTTATAATAATGTGGTCTTTTCACTGCATGAAATATTTCATCATTGATCAGGAGGTGAAGGCTGTTGGGAGAAATATGGGTCACTGTCTGATTGTATGCTGATGCATCTGGTTTCATTATTCCCTGTTCCAGTATTAGACCATTGCATTACTCAGCAAATCCGCCGGTGAGCCTGAACGATCTCTTGACAGACGAACCGCGATTCCATTCATCCCATAAATTCTCTTTTTCTCATTTTGCAGCGAGATAGGACGGCTTTTATACCGTATATATCTGAAGCGTTACAATGAACGTGAAAGGAACACTTGTCAACATTGATGACGCCGTTATAGATGCGGCAAGAAAAGAAGGCTACAGGAAGGGATGGAATGACAGGAAGCTCCACGATTCAGGCATAATTGAAGATGCAATGAAGGAATCCAGGAACTTCAGGGAGTTCATGGCTGCACTGAGGGAAAGAATGGAGATGCTTGAGGAGTGATATGATGGCCAGAAGGAATCCATTCACCAAGGAATACTACACTGGAAGAAAAGATCAGTATGACATTGACTATTCAATATTCAGGAAAGCCGTAGAGGAAACTCAGACCAGGGAAGAACTTATAAAATATCTGGAAGAACGTTTTTCCTACGTTATATCAAGAATAGCCGACGAGAATGCCAGGGAACTCATGGAGGAGATGAGCTTAGCCTGAGTTTATCAGTTCTACCATTTCTTTCAATTTTTCCCCCATTTTTTTGCCTTTTTCTGTAAGGTCAATCATATTCTTATTGGGATATGAGGAAGTATCTATCCTTGTTTTAATGAGGCCTAAAGTCTTGCCCTTTTCTATGCTGGAATAGAGCTGATGTACCGGAATGGCTGTGTTTTCTATTATGGCTGTAATCTGTGTTTCGCCATTGTTGTGAAGGTATTGTATGAGTCTCAGGAAACCTGACTGCTTCTCAATTAGTTTGAGTGCATCCACTTTGTAATATGGCGAGGTTAGGTTAATAATTTTTCATTGTGCAACCAGAAATCATTTAAGCTGGAAATGATTGCGTGAATGGCAATAATGAAATCTCTGTTCAGATACTACGGCGGGAAACTGCACCAGCTCAAGGATATACTGGGGATAATGGAAGATCACAGGGAAGCATTCGATATCGTTGTGGATGTATTCGGTGGTTCAGGAAAGGTCCTATTGAATGTTCCGAATGAATGGAAGAAGAGCAAGGTCTATAATGACCTAGACGAGAATCTCTATGTCACATTCAAGGTTCTCCAGAATCCTGCAAAAAGGCGGGCACTTACGCGGAAGCTCAGACTGGCATTTGCCCATGAGAAGGCGTTTATGGAGATTCGGAATTCGAGATACCCCAGGGATGTTGACACTGCCTTCAGGCTAATATACCTGCAGACGTATTCATTCATGGGGGACGGGAGATCATTCGGCAGGAGATTCAAGGGCAACAAGCCTATGCCAAGGTTCACAATAGAGAATTTTGTATATGTCAGGGACTGGACCATAGAGAACATGGACTTCAGGGACCTGATGAAAAGGTACTCCAAGCCCAGGGTGCTGTTCTATCTGGATCCTCCATATCTGTCATCGGGCAAGAAGTACAGGCATAGGTTCACCTTGGATGATCTCAGAGATCTGAAGAGATGCATGGACAATCACCCAGGATCGTATCTGCTGAACCTGTCATCGTTCGATGAGGGCATGGAGGAAATATTCGGAAAACCGCAGAAGGTGATAGAATACGCTAACCCCCTTGATCACAACGGTGCAGGAAAATGGGGATGCGGGTACTGGTGTAAGTTTTCAGATTGATCGATCATATTTCTTGTGGCTCTATTCCATATTTGTTTTTGATCCAGAGAACTAGCTGCGTTTTAGTCCAGTATTGGTCTTCTTTGTCACGAGTATACCTTTCTGGCAATGTTTTTAAAACTTCCTTAAAGCTGAGGGATTCCTTGAGTTCATAAACATAAACAAATCCCTCTCTTTCGCCTAAAAACCATACGATTTTGTCCTTTTCTCCCTTAACGCCCCGGATAAGGTATTCCACTTTATTAGACATACTTAAATTAAAGGGAAATGCATTATTTAGGTCTTGTTCACACGCAAGATCTTTAATATACATGATGCAGTTATACTTATGGAATTTCAAGAAGTTCGAGAAATCGATGGCATTTCTCGGCTCCCCACATTCGTGAATAGTAGTTTTAAGGCTAAATTTGAAGAAAGTATAAATATTTTTGAACAACTTTATAAAAAAAATAAAAGATGGGTAGTAACTTATTCTGGAGGAAAGGATAGCACCGCTTTGGTAGTTCTTTCCCTTTATATGAAAACACTTCATCCGGATATTGATCTAAATATCACATATTCAGACACAATGATGGAAATTCCGCAGATGTCAACTGTTGCATATTCTTTCCTGACAGCAATTGAGAAGCATTATCCGGCACAAGTTAAAATTGTATATCCTGAAATCGAGGACACCTACTGGGTCAGAATGATAGGAAGGGGGTATCCGCCCCCGGGCCCACGGTTTAGATGGTGTACTCCCAAAATAAAAATAAAACCTTCTCGGAAACTTCACGATGATAATGGTTTGTTCATTACTGGTCTCCGGATGGGTGAGAGTCAGCAGAGGGACATCAGATTGAAGAGTTCCTGTCTCAACGGGGGCGCAAACGAGTGTGGCAGTGACGTCTGGGTAAACCAGAAGGGTATTGACGTGGCAGCCCCAATAATTCACTGGACTGCAGAAGACGTTTGGTATTTCTTAATGATGCCTGGTAGAAAGGCTATTCCTGAAACTCAGCTCGTTGTCGATCTCTATGGAAATACAGCAATGCGGTTCGGATGCTGGATGTGCACAGTTGTGATGAAAGATAGGACAATGATGGCCCTGGCAAAGTCAGGAGATTATAAAGTTCAGAAGTTGCTAGAATTCAGAGAATGGATTGTCGAGGAGAGCAGGAAACCGGAAAACAGGTACTTCAGAAAGGATGGGAGAAAAGGGAGACTAAAGAAAGACTATAGGAAGGGTGTACTTGATCGTGTTCAGTTCTTACAGAATACGATCGGGATACCCCTTATATCTTCGGAGGAAATCAGAAAGTGTGAAGAATTATTAGCTTCTAATAGATATGAAGAGTACTCTTGATGATCTCATTTCCCCTCTGATGTTGTGTAAATTGAATATAACGTCTTCATGAACTCAATTCTGTTTTCAGGATCTTTTGGTCCCCAGACCGCTGCTGCAGTGAATATACTTTCCCATATCTTAGAACGCGACCCTACTAACTTTGGTAAGCTTATAGTTGCTTCCTCTTTCCTTTCGTCATATAAAACTAAACCATAATCATCTAGAGTTGTAGTGTATTCAATATTGACGTCCTCTATGCCTAATTTCTCACAAGCAACATCTCTTATCAGTTCGGTTGGGTCCTTTTTCTTCATTCTTTGCATTCTTTTAGAGGCGTTTCTCATTTTTATTTCGTTGATTATTCCTTTCCTTTCGGGCAACAATGTTGCTAACGAATCAAAGAACTTTATATCTCTATTTATAGAGGCTTCCTTCGTGGACTCTACGGATGTTTTATACTCCACTTTCCCTATAGTCGCAGTACCTTCACTTTTTTGATTCTGAGGTTTCTCCGAAATCTCAGGAATCTTAATCGGTGGTCTTTTCGGAACTTTTCCCATAAACAGGTTTTCAAGGTATGCCCTGAGATATTGATAGGTTCTGGCTCCTTCAAAAAGGCTTTCCCTGTCTAAGTTTACAATCGTTTGAAATCCTCTATCTAAATAAATTTCAACCATCGTTTGATGAAGGACTACAGGGTCCTCACTATACAGCCTGAGTTCATCCTTAAAATAATCACCTATCGCTACATTATAAACCCTGAAAAGTATTCCTCTGTATTCGTGTGGTAAAATTCTTACGTTCTGGTGGTACGCGTATCCTCTAATCACCGTATCCACTACTTGACCCGGTTCATTTTCAATAGTTGCCTCTTTGGTCTCTAGAGCATAAACGTATGGATCTAACTTGTCAATTCCCTTCTCCTCGATGTCTCTCTTGGACGGGTAAAGTAAAGGTTTGAAAATTTTGAACCTATTTCTAGTGTCTTCTGAACCATTCCCTTGACGATCTATATCTAGCTGGACTGTGACAGTGAAATCAAGTTTCTTGAGCTTCTCTTTGATATGCAGGTAATTATTATCGTTAGTTCCTGGTATATCAAAAATGCGATCATCTTCCATAATTACTTTCTGCTTAACTGGGCCATTTATGAGATACTCCACTGGGGACATCAAGCCAATGGTGGCTATTATCTGATCCAGAACAGGGGCACCAAGGAGTTTTTCGTCATACGAAAGTTGTTCCAAATAATCTTCGAAATACTTCTGATACTGTTCTTCAACTGGTTCATTTGAGTTCATGATTAAACGGGTCTGGAAGAAATAAGAATCACTTATCTTTTCTAGTATGTTGGACAAAAAGGGCGGTCTAAAATCATTGATTTCGACAATGGTATATTGATCAAATCCGTTGACGCTTCTGGAAGTAAGGCTTACGTTTCCTATTGAGAATTTGTCCATTGTTTTTGTCATCTGCAGCAGATCATCGAAGAATGACAAAGAAATGGATGCAGAATATTCACGCTCTTCATCTTTCTTTTTAGTTCTCACTACAAAGCTTCTGCAAGTCGCAGCAACTGAAAGCATGCCAATTCCAAGCCGACCTATAACGTCTCTGCCTTCTGGAGTTTTCTCCTCTTTTGAACCTTTAGAACTCCCGCCGATATGAGTAAAGATATATTCTAGAGTCTTAAGATCCATCCCGTAACCGTCGTCCTTGATCCTGATATAATCAAGAAACAAATTTCCGAGTTCATTATATGAAAAGTGAAATTCTATATTCGCGTTGTGGGCATCAGCATCGAATGAATTGCTTATTAATTCCTTTATTGCGCTTGCTGGTGATCTATATAACCCGGAGGAAATGTGTTTTATTATTTGTACGGAAACTTGCATTGTGAGTCTTTTTTCGAATTTTTCTTCATTGTTCATATATTATCCTCCATTGATTGTTATTAGAATAAAACTCCTCATATGCACCAAGAACATCATTAAGAGTATTGTCAATAACACTGGTATCATAATACATTCTCGCGTGAACTAATGGAGATAAATCGTTAAATGCATTTTTAACTTTTTTGAGCGTATTTTTATTAATCCACGGCTGGTACGTAGTGACTTCCAATAAATTTTTAGCAGCTTGAACAGCGTAGGAAAGTCGATCATCTTTTAGTTTGTATTTTCTCTCAATTAAATTGGAATCCCCACTTGTTAAATCCTTTTTCATATCTGTACTTATTACAATTCTCATAAATACGTCAAATCCTAGTTTGCCAATTCTAATGTTGACATCCTTGATCTTCTCTTCGTCTGTTTTATCTAGTAATTTTATATCACCATGCCAAGCATAAGTTCCATAATTTGCATATATCAGGGATTCGAGAAATAATCTAATTGCGAAAGCAGTCCCTGCCCAGTATTCTAATTGACGCAGATTTATAATATTAATGAACTGTACAAACATTACGTCGTTGCATTTCTTAAAAAAATTAGGATATGCATCTGGAAGTGTACCGTAATATTGAGTAGTGCCTGAAGGTTGAGGGTTACTTCTTCCAGGATTTTTCAAAAATGAAAGTACATGTTTATGCTCGCAAAACAAAAGCAACTCGCCTGCAAATGAAGTTGGTTCGCTACAAAATTCTGCAACTGGGATACTATCTGAATCAGAGATATGGCATTTAAAGCAATTTAATAATTGACATTGAGACTGCATTGCAAGATGCCTCCCCCAAACACATACTTTGAAATCAACATATCCCTCACATCAATTTATCCCAGTTTATGCGCCAAAAGTCTGGTTTCGTCAAAGTAACCATGACCATCCCATTATTTTTGTAGAAATCCTCACTGAGTTTAACATAGTCTGCCCAAAGTAGATCAAAAAGATCGACAAGCATCTTCAAGTGTGTTTTCATTAATTCCTTTTGATTGACATTGGACGTGTTCATGGATTTCACTACTTTGTTGATAAATTTTGCTGTGTCACTTTCGGCCAAGAAAAGGTTTTCACTCACTTTCTGAGTTATTATCATCCCGTCGAAATTTGACGGGAAACCGTTCCAAAATGACTGGATAGCTGGGGAGTAATAATCCATAAGCTTTCTTCTCAGCACTTCGCTTCTTCGGTTCTTATTATTCTCTCTTTTAGTTTGCAAAATCATCCAGAAAGTAGCAGTAGCCAATAGAATTGTACCCACTGATACCCCAACCTCCAACAAGTCACCCAGAACTGTCATTCACTCCCCCGTAACAATATCCTTTGAATACTTAACACTGTACGCACTGCTCCTTTTAGATATTTCACCTAGTCCTCTCCTGATAAAGTCCAACATCCTTTTCCTTCACGCATTTTACCCCCGCCTATCCCAACAAGGTTTCCCTCTACTGGGATGAGTTCATCCCCTACTATGCCCAGACTGTTTATAGTGCAGCATACACCATCTTCGTTGATTTTATTTGTCTTGAATTTATCGTTATTTAGAATCTCCTTCCCTTGGATAGGTTTCACCGATAAACCATTCTTTCACACATTCTGACTTCAGGTCTCATACAGATATAGTTCTCTCTTCTACTCTTATATTTATTGAAATGTCTCTGTCACAATGGCCTATGGGGCAACTCATATTTCTGTAATGATTCGGAACCCATTTGCATCCGGATGGCCACTGCTTCACATTCTCACCGACTCTTTCTCCGCTAACGAATCGAATGGTATCGTGCATTATATTTCTTTTATTCATTGCAATCATCCCTTCAAAATCTCCTCAATTTCCTTCAATTTTTGTGCAACAAGTTTTCCTTTTTCTTTGAGCGATATGATTGTTTCTGAAGGAAAACTTGAGTTGTCAATTGTAACTTCTATTAACCCTGAGGCCTTTAGCTCTTCAGTATATGAATATGCCCCAGGAAACTCATTCTTCAAATCTGACAGTCTGCACCTGTTATGCTCTGACAAAAAAAGGATAAATTTGAATATGTCAGGCAGCTCAAGATTCTTGGTTCTTTCCATTTTACCTATATTTTTAATCTGTTCTGCTGCCGCGATTCCCTTTGGAGTCAGTGATACGTAATAAGTGATCCTTACAATCTTTTCTTCCCGGATTTTTATATATCCTTCTTTCTCCAGTTCCTCAAGATGATTGGTCAGAGAATAGTTGTTCGGCACTACCGACTTGAGTGTCGTTTTGTAAACTTCCTTCCCATACTCGTATAACTTTAGCAGTATCTTCTGTGATCTTTCAGAAAGCGTCGTATTCTGGGCAATCAATATAAAACATTAAGCTACATTTCCTTTATTATTTCATGTATGTTTACGTTCTACGCAGGGTAAAAGGTATTATATAGCTCTATGTTTTACACATGGTAGTATGTGTAATTCAAACGACTATGTAACCATAAAGGTATCGAGAAAAGCCCATACGGCATTGAACAAACTGAGGCATGAGATGTATCTGGACACCTATCCGCAGGTTGTCGACATGCTCATAAGAGAACATCTTTCTAAAGCGGGAGGAAGTTTATCATGAACATGGAAAAAATGAATGGTTTGCGAGACCACATAACAATATTCAGCCGGCTCAAAAAGACTGCCCTGCACCAGTATGAGAGGAGGGATCAGCTCAGGGAGATGATCCTGGACATCCAGGACGTCATCAGGAATCTCATGGAATTCAGAGTGGGCAACCAGGATAACAGATTCCTTGAGATCACCATAATGGATGCTGCAAGGATTCAGAGCAGGCTCGTCTCAAAATATACCAGGCTGTTTGGGGAATTTTCGTTCACTGTTGTGGAGGTGGAGGAGTGAGTTCAGAGCTTTTCTATGATCAGTTTCCCACTTTCCCGATCAAAGACAATCTTGACCTTCTCCTGATTGGCAAAGGGAAGCTTTTCCATCATATTCTTGGGAATATACAACCTTCCGGCACCCTTGGAATCAATAAAGAGCTTTCCAACGTCCCTGTATTCCATCCTCAGAACAATGTAAGGATGTGTTTAAATATTGTTGATAGTGTACATATGCGTAAACCTTATAAGTGTTCATTGGTTTACACTTCTGTAATTTGGTGTAATACATGGAGAGTGCCGAATTGATTGAGATAACAAGGATATACATCGACTCCAAAGGCGCGGGTAGACTGTATATCCCGAAGGAGATAGTCGCACAGCTGGGATGCCGCAATAAGGAGAAAATGCTGCTGAATCTCGAAGGAAATGTGCTTGCTGTTACTGCAGCAGAGAAGAATGGAGTTGGTGAAGCATGAGTTACTCCAATCATTTAATGGAACACAACAACAGGGTTGCGCACTCCCCTTCCTGGTACGAACCGGATGATCCGCTTGAGGACCCTCCGGATCTGAAGAAGTCAGATTTCACTGTACCTGTGGCTGCTGGAATGAAATGCCCAATATGTGATGAGGGTCTGAATGAAACATGTGATTACTGTGGTGAACCCTTCAAAAGCAAAAGCAGAGGGGGAATTTCATGCGGGAAGAAGAAAGCCAGGGAACTCGAGACCGGCCATATCTGCTATGACTGCTGGGATAACCTACCGGAGGGAGAGCAATGAGATGCATAAACTGCGGCAGGGAACTAACTGATCCTGAATCAGTGAGGAGAGAGATAGGACCAGTATGCCTCTCCAGGGTTAAGAGTGAGGAAAGGAAACAGAAGCCGCTTCCTGAAGAGCGTATCCTCACAGCGGACATGGGCGGAGAGATTGCCGATCTCATCGCCGGTACATCGGGAAAGTCATTCCAGTGCATCGGCGGATCCTCTGAACATGTGGAGAATGTGGGGACATGGTATGGATATCCACATTCCGGCGGCATTGCAGATTCAACAGGACAGAAATGGTGGGCCTACCAGAAATGCACTGTATCCAATTATGAGACTGCCTGGTGGAAAGTAGAGCGTAGAATTGCCGTTAAGTCCTCTGATCCAGAGGCCATTGAACAATGGGGGTGGGTGCTTGGGTAATGTTTCTCCTTCGAGAAAGGAACTGATGCTGTCTGCTTCATTCCTTGGTATTCTTACTTTTCTGCTTGAGGGAGTATGGACGAAATCTGCAATTCCTGTGGTGCCAGCCATCAGTGGGGTAGTCACCTGGTGTTTGGTCACGCTATTTCTGTTTTCTATCTACGGAATCCAGAGAAAGGGGGTAATAAAATGATAAATAATCATCCGGCTATTTTTTCTATTCCTGCGTGTGCAGCTATCCCGACAACAAACATAAGGGCGTGGCCAAGGAAAGCCCCAACAGTACTGGTAGATGGCGAAATGATAGCATTCGCCCACACGCTCAGAAAGTTAGAAATGCCATATACTTGGTATATAATTCCAAAGAGACCGGCAAGCCATACGAAAAGTGCCGGGATATGTAATATCCTAATTGCTTCTGCCAACAGGGCTCACCACTTTTCTGAACCCGCAAACGGAAATGAAAAATCAGGTCAGGAGGGCACACAATGATGCTCAACGGCATCCATTACGACAAGATGGATTTCTATGATTTCACGGAAGATGGCAGGATCATTTGCAAATTATGCGGCAGAGAGGTCAAGTCATACAGGGGCAGGCGCACTCATCTTACAGTAAAGCATGCTGATTATTTCGGTGTTCAGGAGGAGAAAGGCCAGTGGATCAACATCTGTGAATTCACCAGGAAGCAGAGGGAGAACCATGCCATGAAGATGGCGGAATGGTACAACTCATCTGGATGGAACAGGACAGAGGTGAAAAGATGAAGACAAAATCAGGTGAGATCGATCCTGCGGACTATTACAGGCCTGTCAGAATAGATGGCCGCACAAAGTGGGAATGCATCTACTGTTGCAAAGTGCTCACAAGAAGCTCCAGGGGAAAACATCTCAAGGGCAAGCATGCGCAGGAGATCGGCTACGTTCCAGATTCATATTCGCCACCTGATCCTGAAAAGATCAGAGAGGTCTGGATAAACTGGTATGAAAGGGGCATACACAGGGTAGATCTTCATTCAAGGATCAATGAAAGTCTCAGCAGGATCACAAGATCAGCAGTGGAGAAGGAGATAAGGAGGATTGTTGAGGAATGATTTTTGACAGCGACGGAAACCTGATACTTCCTTCCGGAACAGCAAGGGAGTACCGGTTAATCAAAAGAAAACTGAAACCAAAGGCCACAGGTGTCTTCATAATATGCCCCAGGTGCGGGAACACCTGGGAAAGGAGAAGCAAAGCTGCAGGCACCGTCAGATGCCATGCATGCGGTGAGAGAATTACAGTGGAGGAGATATTTTGATAGCGACGGAAGCAAGAATAAGCGGAATTGATGAAACAAGGAAGGAGTACTATGACTATCTTTCCTCAATTTACGGAGAGATAGCAACATACCTGAAGATACAGGATGGTTCGGTGAACTCACAGAAGCTTGAACTCA
>SCLI03000307.1_pt1 | contig 32125 bp, 38 predicted proteins | sample 7268041 | NCBI WGS metagenome assembly SCLI03 (sample SAMN10721081, study PRJNA514188) | viral metagenome | isolation source: depth-stratified mine tailings core A | place: China: Fankou Pb/Zn Mine tailings | collected 2017-10 | reverse complement strand
CATTTGTGGTGAATTATCTGCGTTTTTACTGATTTTGAACTCCGCGTACACCATTGAGTAAGGCTTTTCGCCTGTCTCTGCCGCAACAAGGAAGTAGTTAAACGCCGCCTGAATGAGTTTTGCGCCGTCAATCGCTTCGGGGTTGGAGTAGGTAGAGGTAATTTTATGGTCGCGGATAATCAGCCTGTCTTTGAAGTCTCGGTATACGAGGTCGGCAGAACCCTTGAGGGGAACTGGCAACACTTTCCCGTCAACCTCAATTTTGTGCTTGAGCATTTTTTCCACAAGCACAACCTCTTTGACGTACTTTCGGTAATCAAACTCTTTGATGTACCCAAAGAACGCAAAGGCAAACTTTTCGTTCAACTTCTCTCGGCTTGCAATGACAGTGTTGTATCCAATAAACCCGTCAGAGTAACCGAGTAAGTAATCCAATCCGACTTGGTGTGCAACTTTAATTGCCTCACCGTCGTCTTGAGGTACTGGCACGTCAGGATTGCCGCCAAGGTACGTTTCAAGCGCCTTGTGCATTGCTTTGCCGAGGACATTTGACGGTGAACTCGTGGTCTCAATTTGGTCGCCGTTAATATAGTTCACCTTGAACATAAACGGGTCTGAACCAAACTTTGTGAACGACGAGTACGAGTAATGAGGAACAGGGAAGTTTGCAAACTCCGCAACCAAACCCGTGTCGTCCTTGCTACTTCGTTTTGTTACCGTCGGCAACGTCAGTTTCCTCAATTTGGATTTCCGCTTCACCCGTTGGGGTTTCTTGGTTGTGTTCGTCATTGTCGTTGTCGTTATCTTTTAATAAATTGCCCATTTTAAGGTCAGAGTTTTCAGCAAGGAGTTTCGCGTCTGCAATTCGGCTGTCCTTGTTGTCTTTCTCAAACGCTTCATAAATGGTGCTGTTCTTTGGTAAGAACTTTGCCAACTGCTTAATAGCAGTCTTTTTCCACATTGACAGTTCTGGGTCATTTTTAGGGTTCCAAGGGCTGTATTCGCTTGACTTGGACTTTGAAAACTCCCTGAACTTCATTACGTCTTTCTCACCGAGAACCTTAAACTGCTTCTCGCCGCTTGAGAGTGTTGCAACAGCGTAAACGCCGATTGCCTTTCCTCTCTCACCAAACACGTTTGGTCGGTGAATAAGCGTCGGGTTCAACCCTGCCTGATAGTCAAACTCGTCGTGTTCGTGGACTACTTCGGCAGTAACGTTTTTCATTCCTGCTCGGTAGAGGAGCGTTAAAACTCCTTGGTACCCGAGTTGGAACTGCGCCTCGTCTTTGTAGGGCAGGACATATGCCTCACCTGAAACGCTTGAGGGGTACAGTTCGTACTCCGCGCACGTCATAAAGGCACTAATCAGCGTTTCCCTCTTGCAATCCAAGAGTTTTGGTGTTTTCTGCAACGAATACACCACTGAACTCATAAACTTCATTACCTTTTCGTTGTCGCCTCGGAAAAAGTTTGTGATTGCTTTTTGGTGCTGTTTAGAGAGCGCCACCTTAAAACTATCAATCGGGGTGAGCGCCCTTGCTTGTCCACTGTCCCTGCTATTGTCTTTTGTAGTCATAGGTTATAATGGAGTTGCTAACTTGTAAGATTTGGTTTCAACATTAAGCGCCTGTTTCCGCAGGTGCTTTTTGTTTTGGGTGGAACTTGTCGTATACACGCCAAGCCTCAAACAAAGCCTTAAGCCCGTTCGGTTGCACTCGTTGCAACTCACTCAACCTCGCCTTTTTGATGTCGCCACCGTACTTTTCAAGTAAGGTGTAAAACGTCAACGGCGATTGCTTTCTTGTAGATTGTGTTTTCATTTTAGGTTGATTTCTTGTGGTTTTTCCACCGTTTCTCAATCAACTTTTTCATATGGCTTTTGCCATATTTCTTGACCACCGCTTTGCCGCCTTTTGATTGAATACTCGGCTCCGCTTTCTTGGTGGTCTTGACTTTCGTTTTGCTCATAAGTTGAATGTTGCTTAATCTTTTAATGTCGTCCGACCTCCGACTTTTATAGTATACTCATACGGCTATATTACGGCAAGCCGTATATGTGGATAACTACTGTTAGTTCAAGCCGTGAATTACGAACAACTTGTTGATATACTGTTGATATGAAAAATTATTTAGTTGTTCCAAAGACACTTTCAAAGTACCGAAACGTGCAAACCGAGTACGGGGGTCAAAAGTTTATGTCCAAAAAGGAGGCTGAATACGCAATGCAACTAGACTGGCAACGCAAGGCTACCTCCCCCCGTGATAGGGTCGTGGAGTGGGTGCCGCAGGTACCATTTCAAGTAATCCTCAACGGGGTCAAGATTTGTAAATACATTGCCGACTTTAAGGTAACGTACGCCGACGGGAGGGTGGAAATTGTGGACGTAAAGGGAGTGCGCACGGACGTATACCGCCTCAAAAAGAAACTCGTTGAGGCACAGTACGGTATAAAAATAATTGAAGTATAAAAAAGCCCCAACGAGGGGCTTTTTATTACTTCATTTTGCCAAGTAAGGTATCAACTGCCTGTAAGTGTGTTCTGATTTCGTCCCTGATAGCGTCGTTGCTAGGGGTTGTTGGTGTTGGAGCAGGGGCAGGTGGTTCCTTGAGGAGGTCTTGTACCCACGCGTCCGACAGGAGGTTCCCGTAGCAAGATTTGGAGGCAAACTTGCGGTGAGGCACAACGTTTGCGAGAGGTATGCCATATTCGCTCATTTTTGCCTTTAGGAGGGCTTTGAGCGCTGTTACCTGCTCGGTTGTCGGCTTGGTAACGTCAAAGTTCCCTGCGAGGCAAATACCGAGGCTAGAGAGGTTTTTGCCGATAGTGTGGGCGCCCTCGTCGGTGTCCTTTCGTCCCTGCGTAACCTTGCCTGTTTTATCAATGAAATAGTGGTACCCGATATAAAACCCAAGGGACGACTTGAAATTGAATATCTGTTTGTGCCACTCGTTGACCACCTCAAACGTGTGGTGCGACGTGTCCTCTTTCGGGTTTGACTGACTAGCGCCAGTATGGTGGATTATGAGGTATTGAGGTTTGTTAGTTGCCATTTTGTATTGAATGAAGTTTTTTAATACTCATTGAAGCAAACTTGCCCGTCGGCAATGTCAGTCCAATAGGGTGCAGAATATCGGCGGCATAGAACGACTGGAAAGTATTGACTGCTTCCTCTGTCCAAGTCCCAAAATACTGCGTAGTGTAGTCCAACTTGAAAAAACCAAGATATTTGAGCCACTGTTGCAGAGCCTGAACGTCCTTGCCACTCATACCCTTTGAAAGGGTGCGTGTGAACGTGAACTTTGCAGGCTTCGGCGTCGCAGGCTTTGGTTTTTTTACCGAGAGAATACCTTTGACTGCCCACGGTATAGGATAATCCCACGCCAACTTTTTGTTGAGTGGGTCGTAGGTATCGTATGTGAACGTTGCCGCTTTCGCTTCCGAACCGTGAGAACACGTTGCGTGTTGTACTTGTTCAACTCCGCACGCTTGCACAATGCTTTGACTGCCCCAACCCGAACAAACGGGAGTGGCAATGTGAATTGGCGCGTGCTTAAGGTGTTCAGCAATGACGGCAGGATTTGACTGCCCGTACAGAATAAACTCGTACGCAACATCAAACAGTTCGCGGAACTTGAGCGCCTTTTCTTTCTGTGCAGTCGTAACACGGGTACGGTCAAGCCATTCCTCGGTAGTATTGAACTCGTCAGGGTTATGACCGTCTTTTTGAGGCAATACGCCGTGATTGCGTATGCTGTCCCACACGGAACCAAAATCATTACCGCCCGTGGTTGTTCCCGACATTACGGCGGTGAACCAGTCAGAGAGGTTTAGGTTGTCATTGTCGTCTATGTAACCCAACTCCTTGAGTTTTGCGTGCAATTCGTTACTCACATATCCGTTCTTGCGCAACCAGTTGTATTGCATTTCAAGGGACGAGAGAGCAGAGAACGTCGTGCAGGACATTGTGTCGTACCTGCTCGTGTGTTGTTTTTCACCCGTCGGCGTGTAGTTGAACCAATCGCCGTTTTTCAGGCGCACCTCAAGAGCAACGCCGCTTTCGGCGCCCAACTTAAAGGCTTTTGGTGAGAGGGGAACAATGAGTATGCCTGTATTTTTTGTTGCGATTTCAGGCATATTCGTTAATTTGCTTCGCGTTCAGCAGAGGCAGAAACGTCTTGAATGTTCTTGAGGATAAATGCGTAGAACGCTCCTGCGGATACTACGACCCCGATAAATGCTTCCCAAAGTCCGTACGCAAGCATTGCTTTGTACGCAAAACCGCCAATAAGAGAGAGAACGGCGACAAAAACCATAATGCCAAACGCATTGAGTTTCCACTTGGTCTTAACTGCCTGAACGAGGAGTGATACCAACACGCCTCCGAACATAAGTGCTACTTCCATATAATTAAAATTATTTAATGGCTCTAATAATACGACTTTTCTTTTGCCCTCCAAGCCTCAATATCGCTCCAACAAGGCTTGCTAGGGTTCCAGTCCCTTGTACCGTTATTATTGTACAACACTAAGGCGTATAGTGCATTACCCTCCTCTGTGTATATGTCCATTCCGAGCGATTTTGCGGTCTCGGCGTGGTAGTAGTCGTTGATTTGAAAGCGCCCAATATCACGGCTCCACAGGTACTTTTCCGTGGTCGTTGACCCGTCCTCAAGGGTAATTGTACGGTAGCGGTAGTTGTATCCAACCTTATTTTGGTCGTCGCGGCTCTCGCACCACGAAATATCCAAAAGCACTTGCGGCATTTCGGCAGTTGCCTTTGCAGGAACACTTGGGGATTTACTTGCCTTTTCAGGCGTACTCGTGCTTTCAGTAGCAGTTGTAGTTTCAAGTGATGTCTCGGTTCCTATTTCCTTACTTGCTACCTGTGGGGTAAAAAGGAACGAGACTATAAGTGCAATTGTGAGCAATAGTACCGCTAGGTACCACAGCCCTTTTTCTGATTTCATTGCCTCTTAATTTTACCATTTTGGGTGGTTTTAACACCCCTGAATGTGGACAATGGGGAAAAGAATACTTGCTATTTCCTAGGTTTTCTGTATCCCCCCACTATTAAAGTGCGGTCTAGGATTTCATTGCGTGCGTCGCTTATCAATTTCGCTTTCTTTTCGTCGTCAGCCCTCTTGTAGGTAAACGAGGTGGTGAGCGTACCGAGGCGCTTGTTGAAGTCGTCTTTGAACTTTTGCACGGTCTTTTCGTACTTCTCGGGCGTACCCTTTTCCTCCATTTGGGCTTTATAGTTCTTGACCCTCTGCGAGGTCTTTTCAACGTCCGTAATTGACGGAAGTTGCCCGACACTTTGGAGGCGTACCAACTCGTCCACAATCGCGTTATCGCTTGCGGTCTTAACCCGAGCGCCAAAGAGGAACGTTGAAATGGCACCCTCGTTCTCAACCTTTGCCCCGAGTACGTCTGTTTTAACAGGGAGTTGATTGCGCACGAACGGCACCCTTGCCTGCAAGCGCTCAACAGGGTCTTTGCTGTCGTATTTGCGCTCGTAATCGTCAGTCGCCTTACCAATATCGTAAACGATTGCAGGAACCACACGGGACGAGAGAAAGTCCACCGCCGTAACTCCGATTGAGCCTAGCGTGTCTGCGGTCTGCTCCTCAACGTTTTTGGTCTTGTCGGTTGCCTTGTTCAGCCCCTCCTCAAAGTTAACAAGGAGGTCTTTGACGGCGCGGTAGGCAGGGAACTTGAGTGCCTGTGTGCCGACACCCTGCGCGTACTTGTACGCGGTGTTCACCAAGCCGTCGCCATACTTTCGGGCATACATAATCCCCACGAGAGGCGAGGCAATGGCACCGAAGTAATCAAGAGAAACCCACTTGTCGCCGATACGGATTGAGTTTGGTGTTGCGCGTTGGAGCCTCAAAAGTTCCTGCTCCTTGGCATTGATTGGGTACTCGCCTATGAAGTCGTCAGGGTCAAACATTGCGCTCACCATTACCGCGAGAGATAGCCCCAAGCCCGAGCGCACGAAGTCGCGCACCACCTGCTTAAGCGGTTCGCGGTTGCCAAGTTTTGCGCTCTCAAGCGCTCCCTTGAGGTTCCACATTGCGCGGATAGCCGACACGCCCGAAGCGTCAATACCTGCTCCGATAACGTTTGCAGGGGTCTTAACGAACGGCATTAACTGGTCGCCAAGGCGCACGTCGCCCGTGGCGGTGTTCACGATTTTACGGATAGCAAGGGCAAGCGTTGAGTAGTAACTGTCGTTCTGATAGGTAGCATATGACGCGTCGGCGGTTGCCTGTGCGCGAACGTAGATACCCTCCTCGGTCTCGGGATTGATACTCGTTGCGTCCTTAAAGATTTCCAATGCACGCTTCTTTGCCGCTTCGCCCTTAAGTCCCTCCTCCTGTGCAATCTTGGTTGAGGCAAGGTTCGCACTGTCGGCGAAGTGAGCCGCAGAGAAAGCAACGTCAGGCGACGCCATTAACTTTTTGAAAACAACGTCCTCATAGAAACGTCCGATTTTGCGCACGGTTCCCTTGCCCTCTGACTGCACGTTTTCCTCGCCGAGGGTGCGCTGTGTGTCGTCAATATGGAGCATACGGGTTACGTCGTAACCGCTTTCCTTGAACACCTTGTTTGCGTACTTAAAGTACTTCTTTGCGAAGTCCCCGTTGGTTCCCTTGAACTGACGAGAGGAAAGGCGACGCTCAAGCACCTGTTGGATACCTTGCGTAGTGTTGCCAAGAATGTTGGTAACGGGTGATTTTATAGAAAAGAGCATATTGCCTCTCGCTACGGTAGAGGAAAGTATGCGAAGTGCAGGGGACGGCGCGAGGCTGTTGAGGTAATCAAACATTTCGCGGCGCTCCTTAAAATACTCAACGCTCGGCAGTCCAAACTCGTTATCGGCAGGCTTCGCCGCCAACTCCTCAAGTTTTGCGGCGCGTTCTGAAATGGCTTTTGCCTCCTCTGCGGTAATGGTTACGCCCAACTGCTCTGCCACGAGGTCAGCATAAAAACTCTCGCTCTCGGTTGGGTTCAATACCCCGAGTTCGTCCAACTGATTGATTTTGCGCATTACGTTCTTGTACTTCGGCGTTTCCTTTGCCTTGGTACCGAACACCTGCTCTGCCCACGACTTAAGTGCGGTTTTCTGTTGGCTCACGAGTGCCTTTTCAAAGAGGGCATTAACGCTTTTCGCCGTCCCTTTATCAAGGTACGTCGCAAAGAGTTCCTGCCTTTGCTTAGACGACATTTCAGTAAGTTGCTGAATGTTGAAGTCGCCTGCTTTTGCGCCTGCGAGGAGTTTCTTACTTAGTTCTTTTGGTATACAAAGCATAATGGTTAATGTTAGCAGGTTAGTTGGTCAATGACGTTCTGCGCGAGGTCTGCCGCGCTCAACTTCTTTTTGACGGTTGCCTTTGCACCCTCGGCACCCTCCTTGAGTTTTGCCTGCACGCCCGTTGCCTGACGCTCCCCACGCTGTTTGGCGAGGAACTTAAACGTCGTCTTGCCTGCACGCTCAATACGAGCCGCAAGCACCTGTTGAATAAAGAAATGAGGGCTGTTCTCGTTGAACCTGCCGCGCTCCGACACGATTTCCTGACCGCGACGGGTCTGCCTCAACGAACGTGAGCGCTCCAACTGTGCCGCAAGCGCAAAGTCTTTGTTCTCGGTAGCCTGTTCCGCAAGGGCAATGCTGATTGCTGTTTCGGTAACGCCCTCGGGCGCACCCTGCATACCGAGCGCAATACGCTTCGCCTCCTTGGGGTACTTCTCAATGAACTCAAGTGCCTTGGCGGTGTCGTCAGCAAGGTTCAATCGGTTATAGTTCACGTCAAAGTCTGCATACTCGCCAAGCCGTGCCTCTACGCGAGAGAACGCCTTTGATTTCTTGACTTCACCCTTTGTTTTAACGGGCTTTTTCTCAACCTGATTTTGCGTGGTGTTGCGGATAACAGGCGCGTTGCTCTGTCGCACCTCCCACTTTTTTGTTTCCTTATTGAAAGTTCCGTTGACTGCACGTTCAACCATAAGCGCACGGTCAGTGGTTCCGTACTTTTTCTTTGCTTGTTCAAGGCTCATACGCACGATACGCTCACCGTCCTTGGTTGCCTCAAAATAGAGTTTGCCCGTTTTCTTGGACTTGGTGAACCGCGCCTCTGCCTTGCCCTGTGCCTCGCCTTTCTTGGAGTATTGGGTAGCACGATAGACACCCGTACGGGTCTTTTCCACGTTCGGACTTACTTGCTTATTCTGTTGAGCAAGTGGCTTCTCACCCTCTTTTTGAGGCTCAATCGTTGGGGTTTCTGCCTCTTTTTCTTTCGTGATTTTTATACCCGTAACCTTGGTCGGCTTCTTTATTTCACTTTGGATTTCCTGCAAGCGTGCAAGTTCCTCACCAACCGCATTTGGAATACGAGACTTGACCCACGCAAGCACCTCCCTTTTGCCTGCCTCAATCGCCTCCTTTTGGGTAGCGTATGTCTGCGACGCAATGAACGGCGCCTGCACACTGTTTGAGCCTGTTGAGGCAGAGAATGAGTACACGAACTTGTCGTCAGGGTATTGGACGGTCTCAATCGTTGCGAGGGGATTTTCCTGCGTGTCCTCCGCGATATACACGGGGCGCTGTTTGACTGCCTGTTGGTAGTCGCCCAACTGCTCTTGCAGTACGTTTAAGCGGTTCAGTGCCACCTCGTTCGTCGGGTCTGCACGCAACTCATTCTCAAGTTCCTGCGCTTCGTCCCTTGCCGCAGAAAAGTCAGTGTTGAGTTCGGCAGTAACGGTGCCTCGGGGCTGTAACGACGGCTCCACGGGTATTGTAGTACCTCCTATGACCTTTCCTGCGCCTGCGGCGGCTCCCGTGATACCTGCACCTGAAAGTCCACCAATAAGGAACTCGTCTACCATTGCGCCTGATTTGACGTACTCCGTTACCTTGACAACAACCGCCTGACGGTCTGCTTCGGTCTTTGCGTTCTTGTAATCGTTGGCGTACTTGAGGAATGTTTGCGACGGTTCAGTGGTTCCCTCAACAAGGAAACCTTTGCCGAGTTGCTTTACGAACGTCTTAAAGCCTGCCTCGCCACCCTCCTTAATCACGGTCTTGAGTGCGCTTTCCGCAACTCCTGAAATAATTGTGTCGCCGATAGTATCAATGGCAATGTTGCCCAAACTCTCAACGCGCCCTCGTTCCTGCCTCTGACTTTCTGCCGAAATAGGGGCGAAGTAGGCAAGTGAGACTGCCTGACCTGCCTTTGGATTTCTTGTGAGATATGAAGTACCGACAGCAAGCAATGCGCCGATTGCCGACTGAACGCCACTATCCTGTAACCCGTACATAATCTTTTCAAAACGGCTGTTGTTGGGGTCTTTGCTCTTTGCTACGAGCGCAGAATACGCCTCGTCGTAGGTATCGTCGCCAATTGACTTGACCCGAGCAATGACCTTGAGTGGAATATTTGAGGTGTTTTCGTAAATGGCACCCGTAACCTTTTTACCCGTTTCCGAGTTGAGGAACTTAATAAGCGGCACGTCTTGGTTTGCTTCCTCTAAAATCTTTGCCTTTTCCTCGGGAGTTTTTGCCGCATTGAAAGCGTCCAAGCGAGGTGTTGAAATGACGTTTTTGCCCGTTACAGGGTCTTTTTTGAAAGTAGCCTTGCCGTACATAAGTTCTCGCATAGGCAATGCCGCCTCCTCGTTCTTTCGGTTCTGTTCAGAGAACCAATTGCCGACAGAGGTTGCCACCTTTCCTGCAAGATTGAGTGCTTTATCAAATAACCCTGACTTTTCCTCGGGTTTTGTCGCAGTCTCAACCTGCACCTGTTTAGGTGTTGGCTTGGACGAGTTGGCAAAGATATTCTCAAGTGGGTCTGCCGTTACTGTTCGGCTCTGACTACTGTTGGAACCACTTGTTCGCTTCTTTTCCTCCTCGTCCCCGAAAATGTTGTCTAGGGAGCCGATTGCCATATGTTTAATCTATATACTTTGAACTTACACCCACAACGTCGTAACTGTCGGGGTTGACGTAGGTTTTTGCGAAACGACTGTCAAAGTCGTCAGCCGAGTACCCTGCATTGACCCACGCCCTGCGTGCGGTCTTGTAATCCTCGGGAGCAACGTAACCGTCCTCGCCTGCGCGACCTGCCAACTGCGACGCAACTTTCTGTGCATTGCCCTTGGTGGTCTCTGCCTCGCTCGGCTTGTCGCCTTTTGGTAGGTCAACAGAACCAACACGCATACTCTGCGTTGTGAGTGAACCGTCAGAGTTACGCATAATAACGTCAACGTATTTTGAGCCGCCACTTTCTCGGCTCGTAGAGGTAACAATATCTGCCTTTGGGTTTTTTGCCTGCAAGTTTTGATAGAAACCAACGGGCAAGCCTGCCTCCATTTCCATTTTAGTAATGCTCAACTTTTGGTCGTCGCCAATTTCGGCAAGGTTTAATCCACCGTCCTTGATAGAGTTGTAAATAATTTGTGCATTGGCGCGTGCGTTGTCTTGCTCACGTTCCGCGTCGCTTTTTTGACTGTCAGCAATGCCTTTGACTGTGTTAAAGAGTTGGAGGTTTTGGCTGAACTTAGTGTTGTACTCGTCCGAGGCAGTCTGATAATCCAACTTCTTAAGGGTCATTATGTTGTTCACCACGTCGTATTTCGTTTTGAGTTGGTTGGTGAGGTAATCCTTTTGGCGAAGCACCGTGTCTAGGCGTTCGTTTGAGGCTCGTTCCTGCTCTGATACGCGACCCTCAATAACGTTCATTGCGACAGGTTTGCCCTCCTCTGCCGCTTTGTTTGCGCGGAACTGCGCACGCAATTCGTTTTCCTGATTGGTAAGCGTGTTGAGTTCGCTTTCAAGGTCTGTAATCCCTGCTTTTGAAAGTTCGCCTTTATAGACGCTCTCAAAGTTTGGAGCGTCAGGGCGTACATTGATACCGCCAGTAATGGTTTTTTGGAGGTTTGCAAAGATTTCCTCGTATGATTGCGTAGAGGAACGAACAGGTACGTCCGTTTCTTTTGACTTCCTCGCCTTATCCTCCTCTTGGTTCGCATTGATGTAGGAGGTAGCGGAACCTAGGTCGGTAACTGCGGTTGCCGTCTTAGGGGCAGAACCCTTTTTGAGGGCATTAAGGAGGTTGATGTTGTCGTTTGCCGTACCTGCGTAATTTGTTATACCAAGACGCTGTGCCTCTGCCGCACGCGCTGAATAACTACTGTCCTTTCCTTGGGACTTTAGGTAGTCAACGACTGATGTATCTGTGTTTAATTTTGCCATATTATTTTTCTGTTAATGAAAACTCTGTATCTAAAATCCCACCTTGCGCCCTCAAAAGAGCGAGTAATACACGTCCGAACCAAGACGGTCTGCCATATGGTCTGTAAGGGAAAAGGACTACAAGTCGCTTTGAAAGCCCACATTTTTTGAGCAACGCCTGCTCACCCTCAAAATAGGCTTTAACCCTATCGTCAATCTTATTTTTGGCTTTTATTTTTTGGGTTTTCATTTTGATTTATTATACCACTATTGCTTGTAATTGTACTTGTACTACTACTGTGGATACTCAAACACCTGAAAAAAGAAGTCGTTGTTTTCCAAGGTGTCTGCCAAGTTAGCAATACGGACGGTGAAAGAACTTGTACTTGAGGCTTCTATCGTTATGTTTTTTACCGTTGCCGCCTTAGCAATTACGTTCACCGAATAATTGCTATGCCCAAAACTGTGAGTAATGGTGTACCTGCCAGTTGAGGGATTTGAGATTGAAAAAGGAACGAAGTTGTCGTTTATGATACTTCCGCTTGAAACAAGCCCAAAGTAGACAACTGGTTGGTCTATGCCCTGATAAATATGAGCGCCCGTGTGTTGCACATTTCGCCAATTGGCACCTGATACACCAAGGTCAATACTACCGTTTACATACGGTGCAAACCTGCTGTTTGCACCGTCAAATATGGCTTTAATACTTCCGTTTGTGAGAAATGCGACAGTGCCTGCCGACCCACTATCAAGGTATATATTTGATGTTGATTGCTCACCTTTTATTATAAAAGAACCTGACGAAGCATATGTTGAGACAATGAGAGTTCCGCTAGAGTTGTAATATGAAGCGAGCGTTGAGAAAAGCACGACACGCTGACCGCTTGTTGCCGTTGAAAGCGTACTACCTGTTATAGTAGAACCTGTAATTGTACTTGCACTCATACTTGCAGAGGCAATTGAGCCTGTAAAATACGCATTTCCAACGCTATCTATATAGAAAGTTGTTACGCTACCAGAGCGTCCGTAAATACCACTACTATCAACTCTCACACCATTTGCAGGCAGGGTTTTCGCAGAAAGTTGAGAGTTCAAGAAACCCTTAATGATTTCCCCCGAGGAATTAAGCCCACCGTATGCGTATGAGGCTCCCAAGGCTTCATTTACCGTTGTTTTGTTGTATATCGTTCCGTCTGCAATATCGTCCAAAGTACCAGAGAGTGAACCAAGAGAAAGAGAGGTAGCCACCACGTTGCCGAGCATATCAACACTGAATGGTGCGGCGGCAAAAGTCTCTGCGCCAAGCCATAAGCCTTGTTGGTCAACACGCAAAACCTTTGAACCCTTACCAACCTGCAACTCTGCAACGTCGCGGAAAAACTGCGAACCATAACGAACGTCGCTCTTTTCCTCAAGAGGTTGTGTCGGTATGTCCGTAAATGGACTGATTATTTCGTTTGCAGTTTCTGTTGGCATATTATTTCCTTTGTTCCCTGCGCAAAACAGGGTCTGTACTTTCCTTTACTTTAAGCCTCTTTTTCGCAGTCTCAATCTCTTTTTCATTTGACTTTGTTTCAGCCTCCCTTGTTGGCGCTTCGTCAGCAAACCTCTTATTTTCCAAGTCAAGAGATTTGAGCGAAGCGACCTCCGCTTTTGAGAACACAACTTTTGGTTTAATTTCTTTTTCCATAAAATTATGTATTGACACCGATTTCTACAACCTCAAGTTCAGGTGCCGTGTTGCCCGAGGCGACGAGACTGACTTTTACCTGACCTCTCGTCGCGTCGTTAATATCAACCGAAGTTGCTACCAACATACGCCTCGTATCAACCTTAGAAGTGATTGCCGAACTGAATACAGTCTCGGCGTTCACTTTCTTACGAACCTCAACGCTTGTGCCGCTAGGCAAGAGGCGGTAACAAGACTGCACAAGCCCATAATTGAGGAGCGAGGTACGTTCAGCCATAATCACTCGCGTAACAAAGTAGGCGAGTGTCGCTTTTGCGGTCAGGTCAAGTATGTCAACTCCGTAGGTAGTTCCACCAGTAGTGTCTTTCCAACCAACAAGGAACTGGTCGGCACTTAATTGGCAAATAGAGCCTATTTCAACGCCTGAAAGGTTGCCAGTTGAGATAGCATACTCAAGGTTTAAGACGAACGGATAATTGCGGTTTGTACGCGCAAGCGAGTATACGCCTTGATTTGCAGGATTTCCTGATACGTTGGAAAGCCCAAAGAGAGGCATACCGTTAAAGTTGAACTTGGCGTTTGGGTGGACATACGCCTTTGCCGAACCCGTATATACACCCTTAATAGTCTTATACTCCTCAAGTGAGGTTCCGTTGTAAAAGTAAAGGTTTCCTTTCGTTCCTGCGTTCACAATCACGTTGTTGTCGGTATCAAGGAAACAGTTGACCCCAACCTCGGGGATACTGTCAGAGGTTGAAAATGACACACTCCAAGTATTCCACCTGATTATTTCTGTTTCGGTAACATTGTCTGAAACGTAAGTACCAATGAGCAAGTCGGTGTTCATTTTGCCGAGGCTTTTAATCCTCAAAGGAGCCGCAATATCAAGGGCGTTTGCCGAGAAAACACCTGTATCAACCTGCGCAACATAGTTTTTGTCGCCGATATACAGCACAAGGCTAACAATTTTCATTGGGTGCCAGTCTGCGTCTGTATTTGTGAACGTTGCCCAACTGTCATTTCGGGTACTCCACGCGGTGCCGATTTGCCAACGTCCGAGGCGCGACTGCATAGCGTAGTAGATATAGCCTTGGTACTCCATTGCGTCCAAGATACCGACTGCGCCTGCCGCAGGTGCCGCAGTAGCCTCTAACGACCAAGTGCCTGCGCTCGTGCGCTTCCATATTTTGCCGTTTGTTGAGCCGAAGTGGTATGTATTACCGTCAGAACAAGAAACCCGTGCCTTAACGAGGTCGTCAACGGTAGAGCCACTGTCTTTGGTCAGTTTTTGATTTACCTTAATGACACCGCCCTCCGAGTGAATATCCAACCCGACCATTTCTGCAACCGAGTTTTCGGCGCCCAAATAATCGCTGTCTGCGATACCCCCGAGGTTTAAGTTTTTGATTTCAATTTTAGCCATATATTATCGCGTTAATTTATCCAAAATGACTGCTTGTTGCGTCTGTAATGTGTTTATTTGCGCCTGCTGTGCCTCAACCAAACGCACAACGTCCTTAACCTCCTGTGAGAGGTCTTGAATGTGGGCAGAGTGGTTTGAGTTAATTATTGAAATATCTTTTTGAATGAGCGCCACGTCCTGCTTCATTTGGTAGTAAGGGGCGACCACCCCCATTACAAAGCCCACAATCGCCAACACGAACTTCGCCTCCGTTGAGAGGACAGCCCTTATGAGGCTTGCCGTTGTGTTTTCAGGTTGTGCGGTCTTTTTTGCCATTTTAATAATAGTTAAGTGATTAAATTGCCCTTGGTTGCGGCGTCCACACGCCTTGCTCCCTCGGCTGTGCAGTCCACAAACCACCAACCTTGCGAGGCGTATTTACGCTGAACGTCGCAATGAGAGTGGTTGCGGTAAGTTCAACGTTTCGTATTGCCGTAACGGTAGGTGTCTGCAATGAGAACGTAGCCGAGAGCACGCCTGCGGCGATTGAGGCGTTTTGCTCGGCACTGACCGTTCTTGTTGGCAGGCTGAAAGTGGCGGCAAGTACGCTTGGGCTTACCGTGATATTGCCGATTGCTGAAATTGTAGGCGCAGGTATAGAGAACGTCGCTGAAAGTGCGCTCGGCAGGGCTGTAAAGTCGCCCCTGAACGTCGCTGACGGCTGTGAGAACGTCGCAGAGAGCACACTTGGCGTAGTGAGCGCTCCTGCCGATACAGTGCGTGCAGGGACGCTAAACGTTGCTGAAAGCACCGAGGCGTTAATGAGCGCGTCGGGTGTAATGATATTCGGCAAGGGAATTGAGAACGTGGCGGCAAGAACAGCAGGGCTGACCGTCGCACCTCCTGTTTCGGTTGGTGCTTGTGTGCTGAAAGTAGCCGCCAATACACTTGGCGAGACTGTAACGTTTTGAATAGCAGTTACGGTAGCCGCAGGGATTGAGAACGTGGCGGCAAGGACGCTCGGGGATACGGTTACACTCGTGGAAAATGGGTATTGGCTACCACTACCACTGTTATAGAGGGAGGCAATGTCTGTGGTATCAAGTTCGCGGCTCCAAATGGCAACCTCGTCCATTGTCCCCTGCCACTCCATTCCGTGGTCCCAGTTTCCTCCAATAGTAGTTCTCTTGGTGCCTGTAAACAGGTTGCCCGAAGCAGTAGCACCAGAGGCAACGAGGGTGTTATCAACATAAAGTTTCATTACACCGCCGCTTGAAATAGTTAGGACTGCGTGGTGCCAATTTCCGTCGTTATACGTTGAGGTCGTCTGTATGAAGTAATCTGTACCGCCACTATTTCGGTAGTCGGCATATAATTTTCCGTTATTTGCGCTACCGTCCATTATCATTTGGAGCACGCAAGAGGAGTAGTTGCTTGACGGCTTTTGTATTGAAACGAGCATCATTCCACCGTTTCCAGTGGTGTTGTTTGTTGAGGTCTTAAACCACACAGAATACGACAATGGATACGAGGTGAAGTCCAAACCTGCGTCAAGTCCAACGTCAAAACCACCACCAGTGCCACTTGAGGAACTGCCAGCCGTAAGCCCGTAGTTTATTTTTCCAGTTGAGACAAATGAGGCGTTCGATTGAAGCGTGCCTGTATGACCGTTGCCTGTAGCGTCAGCCGCCGACGTGCCGCTTGTCTCGTCCAGTTTCCAATATGCAAGTAAGTTTGTGGTGAGTGCCATATGTTTTGAGCGTTCCAACGCTCACTACTGGTCGTGTACGATATGGCGATTTACTTTTTACAGTATATCGCACCCGAGCCAGTGTGTGAGGATTTGAACAGGCGCCTAGCCAAGCACTCGCGTTCGTTTAGTTCAGGTTCAAAATACCCTCCGCGTTCCACGCAATCGTGAATGTCCCTGCGGTAGAGATTTTGTCTGACAAAAAGTCAACGTACGCAATGAGTGCCGAAGTGCTTGCGACACCCGTACTCTTGTAGATAACAGCCGCTCTTGCAGTAATTGTGGAGGTTGTCCACGAAGTATCTGCGGCGTCAAACACACCCTCATTGTCGGTGTTGTCTGCTGTTACTGTAACCGTACCAAGTGTGTTGCCTCCTGCCGTATACCCTGTTCCGACGACCTCATTGGTAACGTCAGAGAACATAGTATGCAGGTCTTGGTCGGGAACGTAGGTGGAGGTAACAAGAGCCACTTTGATTGTGTCGGTGTCAAGGTCAATTGACCCGTTCATAATCAACTTTTTGAAGTTGTTGTATATTACGTCAGCCATAGTGGTTATTTGTTATCCTCACCAAAACGCTCTGCCAACTCGTCCTCTTTTTCGGCAATTTTCGCGTCCAACAGAGGCAAACGAGCCTCCATATCTGCACGCTTTTCCTTGAGCCTTGCAATGTCAGCGACAAGCGCTTCCTTGCTAAACTCAATCTCGCCGTTAACACGACGGAAACCACGGCGACCCTCCAAGATTTCACGCGCCTTTGCCTTTACAGGTGCAGGTAGAGCATTGAACTCTGCCTGTCCCTCCTCGGACTTTCGGTACGCTTTTGGCTGTTCGCAGTAGGCTTCTGCCTGTGCTTTAATTTCCTTTTTTTCCATAGCGTTATGGTTAGGTTGGTTAATAATTTGAGCCGTCATTGTAGGGAACGGCACCCGTATTCTGCCTGTCTAGGTTCGTTCCTTTTATTGAGTTCAGAACCAATTGCAGGTCTTTGTCGTAGGACAATTCCTTTTCAGTCAGAGGTATGGGCTTTTCCTTAGAGTTCTTGTACTCAATGATTACTGCTCTCGCCCATATCTCGTGCGCTTCACGGGGCATACCGTGCGTAGTGGTCGTTGGGTCTACTGACATATCGTCAGTGGACGCAAGTTTTGCTTCGGTCAAGTCGGCAGGATATTGGATTGCCCAAAGTTTCAAGCCGTCAGCAACCGCGACAATCGCTTCCCCTGTATAGAGCCACAGAGACTTGCGGAAAATATCAAACTGATATTTCCCACTGAAAGCCAACCGTATGTCTGCCTCAACGGTAGTACCTCGGTACTGCGTCATATCAAACTCGGTAAACTTCTTGAACTCTGTGCCTGCATTTGCAACACTCGCCTCTACCGCTTTGATATTGGCTAGGATTGACGCAGGGAAAGAATACTCACGGACGTCAGCCTCAAGGTCGCGCAAGTACCACATTCCGAAAATATCCTCATTGGTTTTGGCGATTTCCTTTGCAATGTCGTCTTTCTTGACGTTTGCCAAGGCAACCAAATCAGCGTCGGGTAGCGTAGTGCTGTCCGTTTTCGTGTGGAACCTGATGTATGTTGCGAACTCTGTGTATTTCATTGAGGTTCAAGTTAACTCTGATAATGGCTCCCTGTCCCACCCCAACCCCCCGTGAGAGGGGCTGAAAGGGACAAGGAACGGGTTTGGCTTACGCCAATGTAACGGTAGGCGTTTTCGGGATAACACGAACGCGCACAGTAGTTGACGCAAGGTCAAGCGTACCGCCGCTTTCGTTCTGCACACGAACTGACACAGTGTCAGCCGCAGAAACATAACCAGTTACGGTAATTCCTGCGAGGTCAACACCGAGTGAAACAAGCACGAAGTCTCCAAGTGCCGCACCAGTTACGGTAACGGTTGAAGTTGCGCCTGCTCCGTCAACGAGTGAGGCAACGTCAAGCGTTGCTGACCCATTTAAGCCTCCGAAGTCGGCAAGCATTGCCACGAGCAGGGCTTTTAACTCTGCGTGGGACATTGCCGAACTGTCTGTAATTACGGGCATAGTTTTTTTAATTAACTAAGGTTGATAATTGAGACTAGCCTAGCGCCTCGTCGGTACTCATACCGTCGTGAGAACGTGGGCGGTCAAGGCGAAACGCCTCTCCTGCCTCCGTATTTTCGGCGGTCATATTGTAGTGCTTCTCAATCAGGTCAGCGACGCCCTGCGGCACCGTAACGTACTCGCCTTTCGGCAATTCCATACGGTAGCCGTTAATGGTTACGCTTTCAGGTGGGCACTTACCCTTTTTTTCGTTGATACCGAGAGGGATAAAAATGCGAACCTTTGGCTGTTTCGCAAGAGCCGCTTTCGTGTCTCTCGCGTCCTGCGTCATTTGAGCCTCAATTGAGTTGGCTGACTTAGCCTTTGGTGCGTCCCTCTGAATGAGGTTGTCGCCCTCCTCGTCGGCTTTCGCCGCCTTAGCAGGCTTTGCACCCTTTGCACCTGTCTTTGACCCCTTTGCAGGCTTCTTAACAGGTTCCTCCTCAACCTCCTCGTCCTCGTCGGCTTCGTCAGCCTCGTCGGTCTCGTCAGTTTCGGTCTCGTCCTCCGCTTCGTCAGCGTCGGTGGTTTCCTCCTCGTCCTCAAGAACTTCGTCGTCCTCAAGAGCAGGATTTGCCTTTTTCTTAGTGTCCTTGGACATAATTTTTAATCGTTATGTTGCGGTTAATAATCGTGGGCTTTGGCTCCTAAGAGTTACGCTTAGGCGCTGACAGCGTGCTCAATACGAGTTATGAAGTCGTTGTTGAGGATTTTTGCGACGAAAGTGATTTTCCAACCACTCGTTGCGCGCTGGTCAAGTGGGTCGTCCGTACCTGCCGAGCCGAGAGGCTTGACAATGTTCTTAACGGCTTCACCTGACACGCGAGTTGTACCGTACGCCTCCGCACCAAAGATAATGGTTGCGTAAACGTCGTTAGAACTCTCACCCTGACCAGTAAGAAACTTGGCGTTAGGGCTTTCAACAAAGCGAACTTCGTCTACGGCGCCAACTTCTCCGTCCATAATGGTCTTAGTGCTTGCGTACTTCTCAACAGGCACCCAACCAGTTACGCCCTTAAGGTCGTAAGTCGTGTTTGGGTGAACCAGTCCAATGAAGCAAGCGTTGATAGGAGTGGTGTTAATACCCGTATCAGCGTTAATCATTCGGCTGATTTTCTTTGCCTTGTTGTTCTTAAGGAGGCGTACAGCCTTCTTAATGAGTACGTCGGTAATCACGTCGCCCGTGTTAACGTGCGAAGTCTGCGTTGAACCCGAGCCAGCGAAAAACGCGGAAGTACCTGCGGCAAGAATGTCGCGTGTAATCTGGTCAATCGTGTCTCCCATTTGGTCGCCGAGGATTTCGGCAGTTTCCATAAGGATAGGGTCTTCGCTTTCGTAGTCCAGTACGTCAGTAATGGTTACGAAGTCTCCGTACTGCGCCACCGTTGCGGTGATGTCAGTAACAGAAAGCGAACTGCCCGTCGGCGTTACACCCTCTGACAGTGCGGTTGTAGCCGCAGAGAGGTTGCCATAACGACGGAACTTAATCGTGCTAGTTCCTGCTTTACGCGGAATATCACGAACCTGCGCCCACCGTGCGTGAATGAACAACGGCACGGCACGCATAAGGAGGGTCTTGTCGTAAAAGACGTTTACCTCCGCAGGGATTTGTGCTCTGGTAGTATTTCCCATTTTAGTAATGTTACTTGGTTAATGTTGGGGCTTAGTAACGGTCAGCCATTTTGGAACGAACCTCTGCCTGCTTTGCCTCAAGTTCGGCTTTTGTCATATCAGCCGCACTCTTGACGCCGCCTGCGTCAGCCGCACCTCCACCGCTTTTCGTTTTCTTAGCCTCTTGGTCTGCGATTTTTGCCCTCTTTGCACCGATTTTTAAGAGGTCTTTACCTGCTACTCCGTAAAAGATTTCCTCAATGGGAACGTCCTTACGGGACGGGTGAGACATATACTTTCGGGCTTTTGCCTCGTAGGGCTTGAAGTCAGGGTTGGTTGAGAGGAAGTCTTTAATTTCCTGCTCGTCCTGTTGCTTGGCTTCTTTTTCAACGAAAGGCTTAAGGGCTTTCTCCACGACCTTACCGATAGTTTCCTTGTCGGCAGGGTCAATGTCGTCGTCCTCGTCGTCCTCCGTTTCAGAGGCTTTGCCTTTATCCGAGCCACCCTTAGCCTTGCGGCGTTCTTGGCGCTCCTTGATAAAGTCAATCGGACGCTTACGGGTTGGCGGCTCCTTATCGGCGTCGTCGTCCTCGTCTTTGTCCTTGGAGGTGGATTTCTTGGACTTTTTATCGTCCGTTTCGTCCTCGTCGTCGTCGGTTTCCTCCTCGTCGTCGGAACCCTCGTCGTTGTTTTCGTCAGCGTCGGCACCCTCCTCGGTGTCGTCGTCTGCGCCGTCGTTATTTACAGAGGTGTCGGTTTCCTCCTCACCTGTTTTTTCAAGGCTGTCCTCGCCTTGTTTGGTGGTTTCAATCTCTCCCATATGTTCGTTGTTAGTTAATGAACTTTTTTAATACTCACTCCCTCGGAAAAATGGGGGTAAAACCGAGTGAATGGACGCTCGCTTAAGGGGGACTAACCCTCAAACGGGATTGCGATTTAGTTATCCCGAGCCTATCGGCTCGGTGTTGAGGAGTAGCAGGTTGCCAAGGACAAATCGCCAAAGCCCAAGCATTACTACACCCCAACACCGAACCGACACGCTGACCTGATTAAGTTTTCAAAGAGCAGAGCACCCAACCTCGCCGTACTTAGTTCCTCCGTACGACCCTCGGCACCTTGTCGTACGGGTCGTACTCGGGTACTTCGGGTTGAGTTTGGTTGAAGCGCTTAATGATTTCGTCAGGCTTATTAAGCAACTCCTCAAGGTAGGCAAGCCTGTCGCGCAATCTGTCGCACTCCTCCTCCTTGAGAGGGGTTTTGCCGTCCTCGGGGTCAATCTTTCGCAAGATTGCTCCCTCAAGGACTGCAATGTTGCTTTCAAATATCTGTTTGAGGAGCAACCAACCCCTGTCCTGTTGAAGTGAGCGCAATGCGTCAATGATGTCCTGCGCCTGCTCTGGTCGGTCAATAGAAAGGTCAAACTTTACGCCCTTTTTCGCGCTTTTGACCGTCTTTTTCGTGATTTTTACAAGTTTCTTTGCCATAAGCGTTACATTGTGGTATTAGCCTCGTTAACGGGCGCCTTGGTACCCGACCCCTGTACCATTCCCTGACCGCCTGTAGGGTTCTGTGCGCTCGGTAGTTGAGGGATAAGGTCAGGACGTACCCGAGCAAGGAGCATAGCCCTCTTGTGAGCCTCTATATGGGCATACTTTGCAGGTGTGTCGCTCAACTTGTTATGGATTTCAAGGTGCGTAACGTGGTCGTCAGTAGGTAGCACCTCAACGAGTTCGTCCTTTTCCAACTGCTTGTTCTCGTCCTCTGCACGCAACTCCTCAATCGTAGGCGGCAAGAGCAGGTCAATTTCGTCCTTTTTAAGCCCCTTGAGTTTGCCCAAGCGCTTGAAGCCATAACGCAGGTTTGCGGTAGGGTCTTGAGCGATTATGGACAGGTAGCCCTCAAAGTTTCGGCTCTTGTTGAACTGCTTTGCGTCTGAAAGCACACGGCTTTCAACCGACACGTCAAGGTCAGTCGTTGAGACAATATCCTCGCGTCGGAACGGACGGTATTGAGCACCGAGAGCGCCGACAACGCGCACAATCTTTTCGTCAATGCCCTCCTTGAAGTGGTCGCGGTAAAGGCGGTGCCACTGTTGCCAAAAGCGCTTTTCTGACCACCCGAAAATCTTTGCCGAGAGGCTGTAACGGGTGTCCACTTTCTGATTTTGGAGGGAGAGTTCGGTTGCAGTACGCTTTGCGTCGCTCTGTACGCCCTGCTGAATGTCAGGGGTAGCGGTTGCCTTTTGAGCCGCCGCGTCAAGCACGTCCATAATGTACTGAACCTCCTGTTTAACAACGTCCTTTGGCATTGTTACGACTGCTCCGTTCACGTCGCCCTCAACAGGAATAAACTTGTTGAAGTCAAAATTGAGGTCAGCGCGGTTCTTAATCTTGTTGGCGTTGAACAGGTACATTGGGTGCAGGTTCGCCTTGGCGCCCTTAAGCCCGAGGTTCTGCAAGACTGCACGAGCACGCTGTTTGTCCTCAACAAGGTCAGGAATTGAAATACCGTCAAAGGAGTTCGGTACAGGGTAAATGCGGCGGTCAATAACAGGAATGTCCTTTGTCTTGAGTTCGTGGTAGCGGATAACCGTTTTGCGGTTGTCTGCGAGGGTTACGAACACTCGCTTGCCTTTCCAAATCGTAAACCACTCAAGCACACGGTGGTCAACGTTGTCGCCCTTAAGCCCACTGAACTTGGACGTTTGCTGATAGCCTCGCGCCTCCTGCGATAGGCTCTCTGCCTCGTCAGTGAATGAGCGCAAGTCCTTGGTCTCGTTCTTGAGTTTGTCGTAGTTAAAGTAGGTGCCTGCGTCCTCCATATCGTACTTCGTCAGGCGTACTTCACGACCCATAAAACGAGCACGTCCACGTCCTCGCAGGTCGCCGTTTACTGTGGTTGCACGAGGGTCAACAATGACCGTCATACGGTTCCAGTATTCGGGGATAGGCAACATTCGGTCTCGGTCAAACTCCATAAGGCACACAAGTCCTGTGCCGTAGAAAGTAGCGTCCCAATCCCAATTGTAATCAAGCATATCCTTTTCCATTTCGCCGTTGTCGTAGTCGGCAAGGATAGTGTCATTCTCCGCAACGTCCTCGTCGCCCTGCTCACGAGGGCTAAACGTAACGCTCAACTTGTCGTCATAGAGCGACGCAAGTACGGTTTGGTGAATGGTGAAAAGGAGAGGGTCGCCCACAGCCTCCTTATCGCGCTTTTGGTTGTTATAGAGTTTGAGGCGCAAGCCGAACTCGTCAAACTTGGGCTTAAAACTCCACCAACCAAGTTGAAACTCGGTCTCAACCTGCTCAATAAGGCTTGAAAAGTCAGTGTTTTTGTACTTCTCAATTTCTGCCGCAAGAACGTCGCCGTCCATTTCGTCAGTCGTCAAAACAGGCTCGGCTTTCTTAGCCACCTTTTTGACTGCATTTTTCTTTGTAGTGGTGGTCTTTGGCATTGTGTTTATGCGCTCTTATCGTAGCGAGAGCCAGTACCGCCCGAGCGCTTGGCGGCATACTCCATTTCAAAATCTTTGCCCGAGGTAGTAGGCTTCTTGCCCTTTGTCTCCTCTGCGTCGTCGCTTTCAAGTCCGACTTTCATTACCTTGAATGAGGCGCGTATCTGCTTGTCGGTCTCTGCGTCGCTCCACTCTGAACCCTGCGACTTGCTCTTGACCTCAACCTCAAGTACGAGAGTGTACTTTTTGCCGACCTCCATTGTCTTGAGTTCGGGTAGGTCGTCGTCGCCCAAGCGGAACGTTGGGTACACCTTTACTTTCTTACTCTCACTCATTGAGGGGTAAGTTTCAGGGATAACCTTGTTCATTTTGTCTTTAGCCATAGAAATAACGTTAAAAGCCCACTTTTAAGGTGGGGTTAGTAAATGAAAATCCACGCGCAAAAAGCGTGTTTGAAGTGAGGGTTGAAGTGTGAGAGGTTTTTGCCATATCTTAAGCGCTAACTTGTAAGATTTGGCGACTTCTCACTTCGTATTGAAATTATGGACTTTTGCCTTTCTTTGAATTACGCACTGTGTCAATGGTCGCTTGCGCTACACCGACGCAGTATTTGGTAATATCGTCCAATTGCTTTTTCGTGTAATCCCGACCAAGGAGCCTTTGCGCGAACGTGCGCGTGGCGACAATGTGTCCTCGGTGCAGTTTTCCGTCAATGCTCATAAGGATTATGAACACCGACCCCACGTTAACAATGGTGAACGGGCAACCGTCGTATGCACTTGTGATTGTGTCTCGTACTTGCATAGTCATTGTCCTTATGAATTATACATTAAGTCCTAGTACAACGTACAGGGGTAACACCTGTGCATAACTAGGCATATGGGTCAAAGTTAATCGGCTCGGCTCGTTGGCTCTTTGGTGGTAGAGGGAACCAACGCGGCTCCTGAATGAGAATACGTCCCAAGTCCTCAATAAGGTGGTCGTCCTTGTCTATCGGCGCGTTAGGCACGTTCTTGGTCTCTGCCGAGCGCCCCTTAAGTTCCTGCCAACGCCAGTGCTCAATCTCGTAAATCAACTGTTGGCAGTTCTCAAAGACGTACAACTCGGGAGCCTCAATAAACTCTCCACTCTCAAGTTTCTGGTACGTCATTGCGTCCATAATGCGTTGGTTGGAGAGCGTACGTTCCTTGGTACCGTCCTCGTAGGACAGCCCGTAGCCGTTCAAGCGCTCCGTGAGGCTCTTACCGTCCTCGTCGTGCTGATTGACGATAGAGGCAGAGGGGTCAATGAGTTGCTTAACGACGCGATACTGCGAGTTTTTATTGTTTATGAGGTAGGCAAGTTCCTTAGTGCCGTTTTCAGGCTTCACCCACAACTCGTCCACGACGAACTTGCGCCCCTTGCGGTCAATGGCAACCCAAAGTCCTGCGTCCCTCGTGCGAGGGTGAGGGTCAAGCGCGTGCCATACAACGTAGTCGGCAGGGTTGAGCGCGAACGGTTTAATGACGTGTATTTTCCTATTCCACCGCTTAAACACAAGTCCGACGAGGTGTTGGAACTTACCGTAAATACGAGCCTGTTTCTCCTCCTCGGAATACTCGGCAATGATGTTCATTATGTGCTCGTGCTCAAGGTGTCCTCTGATACCGTGTTGCTTACAAGCGCTCTCAATGCCTGCCTCAATGTAGGCAACCTTACGGGTGTACTCGGCTGTTACGCCGCCCTCCTCACTCGTAACCTCAACCTTGTAATTGCCCTTAGCAAAGGCGTCGTAGAGGTACGCTGAACCTGCCAGTGGGGTTGCTGTGATTATGATAATACCGCCCTTACGCATACGAGAGACAGTAGCCTTAAAGATTGCCTCGGGTGGCGGTTCGTCAAACCACGCCCAACCGAGCGTTACACCCTCAAACTCTCGGGCGTCCTGCTCATAGGTCATAAGGTCAAACTCCCACCCTGTGTCAGTCTCAAAGATACTCTCAAAGGTCTTGTTGCCCTTGTGGGTCGTGTATCTGCCCTCGGGGAACCAAAACTTGAGTTCAGGAATGATGTTTTTAGTCAGGTTGGTTGGGTCGGACACGATACGACCTTTCTTTTTCCAAGGAAACTCCTTGAATATGCCCTCGTTGAAATAGACGTTTTCGCCTGTGTTCCAAAAGAGGTGAGCAAGGATATTGGCACCCGTGGCGGTCTTACCCACGCCGTTTGCCGCAGAATACAGGACAATGAAGTTATCACCGCAAGCCACAGCGTCAATAAACTCCTCACCAACGCCTGTTGGCTCGTAGTATCGGTAACGCTCACGCTCAAGGCGACGTAGCAACTCCAATTGGAGCGCACGCCATTCCTCGTCGGTCATATCGGGGTCGCGTTCTACGACCTCGTGAACCTTTTTGTCTTGTAATTCTGCCTTTTTAGCCATAGTTTATTGTGTCTTTTGGGTGTCAGTGGTTGGCACTGGTACGACAATGGTTGCCGCCTTGCACGCCTCGCTGACTGTCTGAATGTCCTGTGCGATACCCTCAATCTTAACGTCAGTTGCCTCAATCATTGTAGCCGTCTGCTTGAGCAAACTGCGACCCTCTGCATTGAGTTGAATACTCCAAATAGCAAAGGCAACGAGGATAGCGGATACCACCCAATTTATCGCCCTGTGGAGGCGCTGTGCCTCACTCCTTGCGTCCATTCTCATTGGGTGTAGGACTTTCACTCTGCTTGGTGCTTTCTTGTTCATTTTGGTTTGGATTAACGCTTAGTAATTCGGGGTTGCTTACCGCACAACCGACCACGATTGAGTTTGAAACGGTGAACTCTGCGCCCTCCATTCCTTGCTGTTTCGTAAATATGTTGACGGTAAAGCACCCTTTCCGTTGGTTGAACTGCATTACTCCTCTTGCTTTGATGTACGACACGGGCATACCCTCAACGATAAAGGCAGGCACGTCGCACTCAATCACGTCTGCTTCCCATATGGCGCCATTCTTGGCGTTCTGACCAGTACAAAGCATAGGGACGAACTCGCCCTGCAATTCCTCAAGGCGTCCGTCCTCCTCGTGCTTAATGATAGGCAACTGCGCAGGCGAAATACCTGCACCGTAAATCATTTGCTTGTTTGCTTTGTCCCAAAATCGTACGTCGTAGCGCAACATATGGCTTATTTCTTAGACTTCTTAACCGACTTTGGCTTTTCAACGTATCCTGCCTGAACCCCTGCCTTGAGCAGGATTTTTTGCAGTTCAACGGCACGCAAAGCGCACTTGGCAAAGCCCTCCACCTTTTCGGGTGTGCTATCTGCAAAGTGGTAATCGCGTTTGTTGCCGTAACCGCCTCCCTGCTGTTGCTTCTCAAGCGTTATGCGACCCGAGGGCAGGGAAATGGTGGCAAACACCGTAAAATCCCCCTCGGTAATCGTGTATTGAACGCTTGTTGGTGTCTCTTTAGCCATTGTCGTTTTGGTTATCAGGCTCGGCGCCTGCGTTCTTATAAGGCTTCTCGGGCTGTCGGTTCTCACCGTCCCCGAAGTACATATCTATTCCGTACGAGTGGTCTATCTCGTGTTGGAAAATGTGAGCCTTAAAACTCTCCACCTCCTCAACGACGGTCTTGAGCCACTTAAAGCCCAAGAATGAACGCAAAATCTGATACCGCACGACGATTGTGTGGTACCGCTTCGTGTTCTTTTTTGTACGGTTCGGATAGGACATACAAGCGTCAGGTGCCTCAATGAAGTTGGACACTTTCTTGTATTCCTTAACGATTTCAGCCGTAAACTCGTGGCTGTTTGGCTTGCGCGTGATGTTGCGCTTAGGCACAAGGCGCTCAATCTCGTCCAACGCCTCAATGATTTCCGCATTGAAAATCACCTGCGTTGGGAACCAAAAGTTTTTGGCGTTCTGATTGCGCGTGTGCTTGCGGCTCTTGCCCACCAACTCACTTGAGACAGCGAACATTGCAAGCGGCTCCTCGGAAACCTGACAGTGAGAAATGCCGATAGCATTTTTCCAGTTTCCCGTGAAACCTGCCTTGTTGCCCTCCTCAAGGAATGACACAAGCGCCTTAGCCTCCGAGTAGGCACGCCCGAGGTTCTTGCGTGTAACGCGCTCTGACGGCTTGTGGTGGGGTTTAATGAGTTCCATTGTCGTTGGTGTCCTCCTTAGCCTCTACCTCGTCTGTAGCGGCATTTGGGAGGGGATTAAAGGGCAATGAGAACGACGAGGCTGTTGGCTTAACCTCAACCCAATCCTCTACGACCTCATAGCCTGTCTGTCCCTTGAGTTTTCCCTTTTCCTCGGCTTGGTACTTCTCAAGAGCCTGCTTGTTATCAAAGACGGCAACAGGTACGCGGTCAGTGCGCGTAATCTCCTTGCCCTCCTTTTTGCCGAGAACCTTAACCACGTTGGCGTGCAGGGTATAAACCTTGTACTGGTCAACGCTTCGTGTCTCGGGCTTTGCGTCTGTTTTAGGCATAGTTTTAGAGCCAGTTAATTACTCCCCAAATAAGAAAGCCATTGAGGAGGACTGATAATGCGGCGACACCCTTTGTAATTGGCTTACGCTCGTCGCCTATGAGCGCAATGTTACTCAATGCTCCGAGAGCGTAGAGAGTAATAATGACGATTTTGAACCACTCCATAGGCTTAAGCGTTAACGAACTCCTTAAAGGACTTCGCAGGGGTGAACTTCACCTTGGTACGCGGTGCGACCTTTACGCTCTCGCCAGTGCGAGGATTGCGCCCAACGCGACCCTTAACGTACTTGCCAATAAAGATACCGAAACCTGCAAGGCTGACCTTTTCGCCTGCCTTGACCTGCTCTTTGACGGTGTTGAGCACGAGGTCAACAAGACGCTCTGCGCCTGCGCGTGAGCCTCCGTGTTCCTTATGCACCTCGTCAACTAAGTTCTGCTTGTTAAACATATCGTTTATTATGACCGTTAATTTTTAATGTCTCCCTCTGACTGGTCAGGTTCAAAGGCAGGAGGCTTGTACCTCTCGTGCATACGCGCCGTGTGCCGCATACGACCTCGGCGTACGAGGTCAATAAGCGTCCACAACACGCTTTCCCAAAAGAGGTACCAATGAAGCCTTAAATACGACAGTTTCTTTTTCATAGTTTTGAAACTGTCGGTACTTTGTTTACGACAGCACTTTCAACGATTATGAACTGGTCTGTGCCTGCGTCCTTGAGTTCGGGGTGAGCCTCAAGGTACTTGCCAATGACCATTTCCGCGTTCTTACGCACCTCGGTCAGGGAGCAGGTGAAATACACCTTGTCTCGGCTCTCTGCGTGAATGATAAGAACGCCGACCTTTTCCTTGCTCAAACGGTTAATGATTGCCGCCTCTGCTTCGGTATCCTCTTGTGTTCTGTTCTCAAGATTGAGGCGGTTGACTTCAACTGTTACGTCTTGATGTCCGTCCTCGTGGCGTGTAATGGTGGTCTTTTTGCCGTCCTCGCTCTCGTCTACCTCAACGAGTGGGTGGTCAAAGCGACTTCCTTTGTGGGTCTGTTCAACCGTCATTGCACCGCCTCGGTGTGTACCGACAGTTACGAGCGTGTCCTTGTCCTCTTGCCAGTCAAACTCGTCGGCGCGGAATACTTTGCCGTCAGAGGGAAAACGAACGCCGTAATTGTGTTGACCGAAATAATCGTCAAGCCACTCGGCGCGTTCTGCGTTGCCTGTCTCGGGGTGAATAGTTTGTCTTTGATATGAACTCATAAGCGATTTGTAAATTAACGTTAATTATGCAGGTAAAAATGGTGCTTGGGGTGTAAACAGTGTGGATAGCAAGCCGATACCGACGCCAAAACCCGTGTCAGGGTCGTCGTCTATGTCCTCGTCGTCCTCAAACTCCTCCTCATTGCCTCCTAAGTCGTCAGGGTCTCGGTGAGGGTCAAGTACGGTTATTCCTCCTCCCTCGTCAAGCCCGTCCTGCCCGTCCTCGTCTTTCCAAAAAGCACTATCAGGATTGAGGTACGGGAATGGGCTGACAATTCCCTCCTGTGTCTGAACGGTTGGTATACCACTGACAACCACTGGTATACCGTTTGGATTGTTTGGTAGTGCTTCCATATTATTTGCCTGATTTCTTATTAAAGAACTGCTTGCCCTTTTTAATGCGGTCTGATAACTCTTGGTCGGTCAAACCTGCGTAAGGCGTCGTGTCTCTGATTTCCACCTTGTCAGTGAGGCGCTTATGCAGTTTGAGCGCCATTTCAAGGGCTTTGTTGCGCGACTGGTTATCAGGCTGAATATAGAAAACAAGTTTGCCCGTAGGTATCTCAACCACTTTTTTAACCACACAGCCCACTGTTTCCATTAACTCAAAAATGTCCTCGTCAGGCACTTGCTTCTGAAAGAGCATTGACTGCAAGCGCCACGACTGCAATTGCTTCTCGTGAATATCAAGCAACTTGCTCTCGGGCATTACGCGGTCAAGCATTTGTTTCCAACTCTCGGTCTTGGTTACTCTGTTAGGTTTGTTTGCTGTACTTTCTGAATATCCGCACGCCAATAGAGCCGCTTTCATAGAACAGCCGTTATCAGCCATATACTTAAGCACTTTCTTATGCTTAATCTGCGTCGGTGTTAGCAAAGGAGTTTCTTTTTTCTCTTTCGTTTTAGCCTTTTTTTCAGGCTCAACAACTTTGCTCTTTTTCTTTTTATTACTCTTAGTAGCCATAGTGTGAATGATACTACAAAGTATACTCCTACGGCTGAAAAAAGAAAAACCTTATTTCTGTGGATAAACGAAAAGAGCGCCCTTTATTTGAGCGCTCTATATGCTTTGAGTGAGAGTTTGCGTATCGTTTCAAAATTGGGATTGCCTTTCTGCATAATCCAACAATGCACCTTGTTCTTTCCGTGCAACCCGTCGTACCACCACTGACGGTCTGCCTGCGTGTCCCTGTTCACCCGAGCAAAGAACGAGTAGTTATCAATAGCCAGTGGAACCGCGTGCTTGCCCGTATACACCGCGTTTGGGCTTACAGTGTACTTTCCCCTCGTTTCGCCGCAGAGACACGCCCTGTCGGTCATATGGAGGTTAAATACGTCCCGACACTTCTTGCAGTACAGTAGTTTCATTGCGCAGGGCTTTCTTAACCTTTGTAATTTCCTTAATGCCGCCTTGCAGGGTTTCAATTGCCCTCTCAATGCTCTGCACTTGGTAGTTGAGCGACCTGTCGTCCAGTTCCAGCGCTACCTTGACGTACATACCAAGGGACTTGGCATATTCCTTGCCCCTCCATTCCTCCAATTTGACCCCTGACGCCTGTTCAAACTCTTGGACGTACTCGCGCAACCTTTTAAGGCTTTCCTCTGTCTGCTTGCCGTTATAGCCCCTTGCGTCCTCGTAACCACGCTTTCGTGCCGCTTCTATCTCGCCTGCAATGTCCTCACGCTTGATGTACTGACCGCGTATGCGTTCCACTTCGTCGCCACTCCTCCTCAAAAGCGAGGCAATGAAGTAATCAGGCATAGGCTCTGTCTTGGTCTGTATTGCCCTAACCTTTTGCGTGATTTTCCCGTCCTTGAGAACCAAAAGCCCCCAATTCTTAGGCAACTCGCCGTCTTTCACAATGCTTGCGTCAGGGACAACCAAGTACCACTTATCGCAGTAACTCATAATCTCGTCGGACTTGGACATATCTTTGAGTTCGGAAAGGAAGTCTGCCCGAGACACCTTTATTTCAAAGCCCAAAATCTCGTACCCCGTGCTCCCGTACATATTGAAAGCCATTGCGTCGGCTATGCGGCTTGCTACTCCCGTGCTTGAGCGTACCTGTGTGAGAAACACCCATTGCCTGCTATCGCAGTACCTCTCGGCAAGGTGGTTCTCCATATCCTTTGCGGTGATTTTCTTTTCCTCGGTCATACGAGCGCAGGTTGAGTAGCCTTATAAACCTCGTGTGTGAGCGCCACGTCTGCCATTGCGCGGTGCCGCACCCCGTCGTGCTTGATACCCAACTCCTCTACGCATAGCCCGAGCGTGTACTTGACCCCGTATGCTTTGACCGCCATTACCCTGTCGGCAAATTGGTGGTAATGCTCTCGGAAGTACGGCGCCATATCCAGTTTCTTTGCCTTGAAATGCACCGCCGTATCAAACGCCGTTGAACGCAAGAGTTGCAGGGTCGCGCTTTTCTCGTGAGGCTGAAAGCCCAAGAGGTCTGCCGCGTAATCAGTCAGGAATGGAATATCAAAGCGTATGCCATTGTGCGTTAGGTTCTGCTTGCACTCCTTGAAAAGAGGCAAGAACTCTTGCAGGCACTCCTTTGGGTCGCGCCCCTCTGCCTCAATAATTTCCTTGGTTATGCCCGTGATTTCAACAATCTTTTCAGGTATCTCAATGTTGTTGTTCAACACCCATTGCTTGCGCTCTATCTCGCCGCCTCGCACTATGAAGCACCCAATCTCAAGTATCTTTGCTTCGGGCGCCACGAAGCCTGTTGTCTCTAAGTCCCAAACAAGCAGGTCAATTGACTTGTCCACTGTTTCTGTTACTTCTATTTCCATTGTTAGGTATAATTAAACTGGTAACGGTCATTGCGACCAACACCACCATTCGGGTTAGTACCCGAAACGGGGCAGGCGCTTAGGCGACCTGCCCCTCTTTATTTCACAAGTACGAACTTCTTACCGTCCCAATACTGCGGTTTCAAGTCCATTGCCTTTGCGAACTTAACCGCACGCTTAAAGGCAGGAATGGTGGTATCTACCTTGTAATTCTGTTCGGCAATATCACGAAGCCACTTGTCGCTTTCAGGCAGGGGATAGTATTGCTCGTTGGTCTGACCTGCTACAACGTACTCAACGTGCATAAGGTCGTCGCCGCAGAACTCGTCCTCGGCATTATCGCCTACGCGTGTATACGAAAAGCCAAAAAAA
>SCLI03000304.1_pt1 | contig 32470 bp, 41 predicted proteins | sample 7268041 | NCBI WGS metagenome assembly SCLI03 (sample SAMN10721081, study PRJNA514188) | viral metagenome | isolation source: depth-stratified mine tailings core A | place: China: Fankou Pb/Zn Mine tailings | collected 2017-10 | reverse complement strand
CGTGCGGTTTTCTCTATCGCCTAACAGGTCTCGCATCATTCGAACACTGGGCCGGGTGGATGCCATCGGATTTGGCCGATCTAGAGCACTGGCGAGAATTCGAGGTCGTATACAGCGGACCTCTCCATGCAGATTGGAGGGAGGCACAGTGAATATCGACTATGCCGGGTGGTATATCGTGGCGATGCTCATTGCAGCCGGCCTGGGCGCCCTCGCCCATCATCTTTTTGCCGAGAACAGGTGCAAGGTCTGCGGAATCGAGCGAGTGGCGTATTTATGCGCCGTGACAGAGCTTTTGTGCGATTCCGCGCAGATTCCCCTCGAGCAGATAAACCGACTCAAATACGAATACGGTCTTACAAAACGGGGTCCGGGCCATGAAGCTTGATGTTGCTGAAATCATAACCATCCTGGTCATGGGCGCGATTGCCGTCAGTTCGATTTTCAAACTCCAGGCTGGCTCCGCTGAGAAGATAGCCCTTTCCATCGGTTCGGCCCTCGGCGGCTACCTCGCCAAAAGCGGCTACGATGCCGTTCGTTCCGTCATGCCCGCGCCCCGGCCCGGAACCCCGGAAGTAAAGTAATGCGCGATTTTCGAGAAATAGAGGACCGAATCATCGGGGCAATCGACAGGAGAAGGGAAACCAAAACAGGGAGTCATGACGGATATGTTCGCCGGATCGGAACGGCGAGGCGCGATTTTCCTTCCGTTATGTGCCGGGCGGGAAAGTTCATCCATCGAGGAAGATTGATAACAGTGGAGGCCATCGACTGATTCAGGGGTTTTCCGTGAAAAAATATGATGACAGGGGTGCATACACAAAGGGATTCGAATGGGTCATGTGAAAACGCAAGGCCCGTTATGCGAGCCTCGGTGAGGCTCGAAAATACATCAGGAAACGACAAGGCGAGGGCTGCCGCGACGACCTGAAGGCTTACGCCTGTCCCGTCTGTCGCGGCGGGTTTCATATTGCCAAGGCTAAAGACGATGTCAACACTCTCGGAAAGTACGCACCGACCGAATCTTTTGTTTTTTAAGAAACTGTTCAAAAAAAAGGAACTGAAAATGGAAATCACCGTTGCACCAGGGGTTACAAAATACATAATTTCAGGTCTTTATCCGGGCCAGGAATTGTCAGTTTCGGCCGTTGATTCCGAAGGCAGACAATCGGAAAAACCCGCCACCTATACCGCCCCGGCTGCTGCCACGCCTCCGGCTACCCCGGCCGTCGGATAATTGATCTGCCATGAGTGAATTTCCGCAGACCGCGAGTTCCTCGGATGGGCCGGCCACTGTCGGAATAGCCTCCCTATCCGATGGGTTGATGCAGATACTTGCGGCACAGCCCGGCGACCAGCCCGGCTATGAACTGTGTAAGAGTATCTACACGGAGCATCCGCTGGGGGCCAAAATCGCAGAAGCGCCCATTCGCCTTGCGCAGTCCCAGGAGCGGGAGATAAAAATCCCCGGTGCGCCCGAGGAAGACCTTAAAAAAGCGTTTCTGGACGAATGGAAAAAGCTCGGGAACAATCGCATAGAGGCTGGCGGCGCGGATCGCATAATCCGGCAGATATGCGTTACTTCGCGCATCTATGGCATAGCAAGCGGGGGTATGGTGTGCAAGGGTTACGAGGACATGTCGGAGCCCATACCCAAGGATGAATGGTATCGATTGCCCCTGCAGTTTTCGGTTTGGGACCCGCTCAATACGGCGGGCTCTCTCGTGCTGAATCAGGACCCGACCTCTGTTGATTTCATGAAGCCGAAAGAAATTCAGGCCGGCGGCAAAACTGTTCACCCATCGCGCACCATCGTAAAGATGCAGGAAATGCCGGTTTGGATCAAATGGTCGGATTCGGCCTTCGGTTTTGTTGGCAGGTCGGTCTACCAGCGGCCCCTTTATCCACTCAAGACCTATCTTCTCGCCATGATTGCAGATGGTATGGTAGCCGAGAAGGTGGGGCTTCTGGTCTACAAGGCGAAGCCTCCGGGTTCGATCATCGACAAGATAACGCTCGCTTTTAACGCACTCAAGCGTCAAATTTTAAAGGGGTCGAAAACGGGCCAGGTCGTGCAGATCGGGATCAACGAAGAGCTTCAAAGCATCAACCTGCAGATGCTCTCAGAACCCCTCAAGATCTCCAAGCAACATATCAAGGAGGACATTGCCGCAGCAACGCCCATGCCGTCGGCGCTTCTGGCGGAAGAAACCCTGACCGCCGGTTTCGGAGAGGGTACGAATGACTATAAACTGATAGTCTCTTTTATTGCCGCCTACCGCGCCGAAATAACCCCCGTGTACGATTATTTCGACGAGATTTGCCAACGCAAGGCATGGAAACCCGAATTCTATGAAACCATGCAGCGAAAACACGCCGACTATAAGAAAATCCCCTATGAAACAGCTTTCCAGCAGTGGAGGAATGCTTTTTCTGCCCAATGGCCCAACCTCATGCAAGAGCCGGATTCGGAGCTTGTAAAAATCGACGAAAGCCGCATCAACAACGTGACTGCGATCTCGGAAATGTGGTTGCCCAATCTCGAAAAGCAGGGCAAGCAAAAAGTATACAACTGGATCTCGGACGAACTCGCCAACAACAAGATAGTTCTGACTACGCCGTTGCCATTCCTGGAGGAAGACGATTTCAAGGAGGAGGCTCAGGGACAGGAACCCGAAACATCGGCTGCTTACGACATTACGAGGGCTGCATGATATGGCGATTTTTACCCCGGAAGAGCAGAAATACATCGAAAAGGCGATCAATCATTACGGCGCCATCCGGTGTATGGATGTCCCGGTTGATCGTATCGTTCGAATCGGGAAGTTGCTTTCGCTGAGTCCCCGGATCGAGGCGTTTCAGGGCGGACATTCTTTGATTGTGAGCAGATAATTCCGTGCCCCCCCCTCCCTTCAATTATGATTTGTCGTCAACCGTCTACGAGGCCTCGCGCTTCAGAACCTTCCAGGAGGCACTTACCGCGGCGATAGCCGATTTTGCCGAACACGGCTACGACGAAGAGCGGCGGATAGAATACTGGACCGCGATATTGCGCGAACTGGCCGGCAGGAAGCTCGGGCCGGTGGAGACACGCGAGGCGATCGTTACGCGGTCCCTTCAAGTGATCTACGACCGGGAGGTAAAACGCGAGCGCATCTTAAAGCAGCACCCGGAGGTCCCGAAATTCACTCTTCAGCGCATCGCTCCCGAACTTCGGGGTGAACTCGACCGGCGCATTGTCGCAAGCACCAATCTCATAAAGCTTCACCGCGAAAAGCGCATAGAAAAGGTTTTGCAGCGCTTCCAGGGCTGGGCGACATCCATTCCGGTCGGCGGCTCCCGGGCCATCGAAAAGCGGGAAGTAAAGAAAAATATCGGGAAATCGCTAGATCAGATGGAGTACGTGGAGCGGCGCGTTGCCGTCGATCAGGGCCACAAGCTCATCTCAAATATTAGCGAGGTTCTTGCCAACCAATCAGATGCAATTGCGGGGACATGGCATCAGCATTGGACATATCAGCCCAGAAAAGAACATACCGAGCGAGACGGCAAGGTCTATGCCATCCACGGCGACTCGGGCAGATTCCCGCATACGAACTGGGCGTTGAAAGAGGGACTCATGACCAAGGGCGCCGGGTATCTTGAGGACATGAGCGCCGCCGGGGAAGAGATCAACTGTAGATGCAGCGTGACCTTCTGGACCGATCTTGCTACGATTGCGAAGATGGCGCCGGAGATGATCACGAAAAAAGGCTGGGAATATCTCGGAATAAAGAAGGCGGCGTGATGGAAAAAATAGAATGTTCCTGCAATATGTATTCGGGAAACACGGCCGATGCTGTTAAAGGGTATCTCAGCGTTGTCGAGACTATGTACCTTAACGGTAGAGTTGTCGCCACGGTTTGGGAATGTAATAAATGCCATCAGCGCTTTCGCCTAGAGAACAATAATTAATGACCAGCATAGAATCCTATTTGTCCAAGGCTTCGCCCGAAGACGTCGATCTTTTGCTTCGCCGCATGGCGCTCAGATGTGATGACGCGCTGGACCTGCGTGCAGATGCGGGAGGGGAGCACTGGATAACACTCCATGGATCTAGGGGTTTTAATGAACATGGAGATGCGACTTATAGACATGTCTTGATCGATTCTTCGGGAAGAATCATTGGCGGCTCCCTACCGAAGTCGGCTCAAGGCAAACACATAACCGATTGGTGGAAGAAAAGCTCAACGCCCGAGCCAAAGCTACATGAGCACCTGCGCGGTCATAGCATAGCGTTTACTCATCATGAGCCGGGACATGTCACAACTGGCCACGGGATGCAATATGGTAAAAACAAATGGGGTAAGGATGAGGCCAGCCCCGGGCATGTTAAAATCAATAAGAGCAAATGGACCGACAAGTATTATGCCCTGGAGTCGGCATTCATCGACAAGGACCGTCTAAAGGCGTTGGGAGCTAAGTTCGGACCCCAACTCGGAGATCAATTTCCGAAGCAGTGGTATATCCCAAAGGCCAAGCTCCCGAATGTCTTGAAGGAAATGGAGCACGCCGAGGTGAGCGCCGGGGCGGTTCATGATTACGAGGAATGGGCAAAAGCTGCTGGCACTTTCCCCCCTGAAATAAAGCAGGTCGAAAAGGCGTCAACCGGCCAATCGGCTAAACGACCTTTCGATATGCCCGCAGGAATGAAGCGGGAAGCCATGAAGGGCGGAGACCTGCATCCCTATCAAAAGGAAGGCGTTCAATTCCTGCTCGACAGCAAGAGGGCGATCTTGGGACATGGGGTGGGGCTCGGCAAGACAATACAGGCCATCACGGCAGCCCGCACGGCCCAACAGGCAGGGGGAGCCGGGACATTCCTTATTCTTTGCCCCTCTTCCCGGAAATACGGGTGGAGGGATGAAATAGAGAAGTTTTCCGATGCTACTTCCGTCGTTCTGGACGCCTCGATGTCTCCAAAGAACCAGGCCGAAGCGTGGGCTAAAGCCGAGGCAGAAAGGCCCGATTTCATCATCACCAATTACGAGACTCTTCAAAAACCGGAGATAGCCGATAAACTTCACAGCATAGCCCCCAATGTAATCGCGGACGAAGCCCACAAGGTCAAAAATTACAAGGCCAAGACCACGAAGGGATTCCAGAGGTGGGGGGACGCCAAATATGCCTGGATGTTGACCGCTACGCCTTTCCCGAACGGTGCCCCCGAAGAAGCGTTCACAATGATAAATCATGCGGCCCCCGGCTCACTTGGCAAATATCAAAAGTTCTTGGACGATTTTGCCGTGACTCAGCGGGTTAAGACCCCGTTTGGCATTGTCAATAAGCCGATCAAGCTCAAAAATGTCGCGCAGCTCAAGGAAAAAGTTTCAAAGGTTCTGCAAGTAAAACAAATGACGGACCCCGATATCGGCCTTCAATTGCCGGACCGCAGGCGAATTGATGTGTCTCTGGACATGGATAAAGCACAGCATAGACTTTATTCGTCGATCCGGGATGATCTTATTACAGAGCTTTCATCGATGAGCGATTCAGATTTTTCATCCAGTGCTGCGCAGGTCTTGGTGAAGATGAAACGGTTGGAACAAGTGGCGCTCGATCCTGACCTTGTGCGCCCGGCAGCCGAGCGCACAGGCGATCTCTCGCCGAAAGAATCATGGGCGGTCGAAACGATCTCTCAACACCTCGAAGAGCCTGGAAATCGTGGTATTGTAATCTTTTGCGACAGTAAACTCCCTCTTGAAAAGATTTCGAAGAGCCTTGGGTCGCAGGGAATCAACAGTCGGTATATTACCGGTGACCAGAAGCCGGAGCATCGGCAAGAGACTGAGCGCATGTTCGGCAAAGGCGAAATCAAGGTTATCCTGGCTACATCGGCGGCAGAAGAGGGAATGAATCTGCAATTGGGAGGTCATACGCTTATTCATCTTGACACTCCATGGGTCCCTAAATCCATCACGCAGAGAGAAGGCCGGGTGCATCGGCAGGGACAAACAAGTCCCTTCACCACGCATTTTCACACTGGCACGCAAGGGACAATCGAAAAAGAAAAAGAATCTATCCTTGGACGCAAAGCCGAAGAAATTGACAAACTCATGGGCACGGCGACGAGCGCCGATTTCGCCATAGGCAAAAGTCTGAGCCGGAAAGAGGTCTTGCAGCTTTTAGGGGGTGAGCAAAAAAGCGGCAAAGCGAGGGCGGATTCTTGCGATCTTTACGATGCGGACGACTACGGCCATGACGATAACGCCCGAGCCGACGCCAACCTAATCCAACCAGACCCGCAAGACACAGCAGCCCAAATCCTCAGAAAAGCCATAGCATCAGAACTCGACGCCATAGAACTCTATGAAAAGCAGGCCTCCGAATGCGAGGATGAAGATGTTCGGCGGGTGCTGCTCGATGTGGCCCGCGAGGAAAAGACGCACGTTGGCGAGTTCCAGACCGTGCTATTGAGGATTGACCCGGAACAGGCGAAGGGAAATCAGGCGGGAGCCAACGAAGTCCATACAGGGACAAGGGCCGACTCAACCTCCCCCTCCCCCTGTGCAGGAATCCTGTTCCGCGCCCCCGGCCCCAAATTCCTGTTGGTTGAAAACAAAAGCATCAACCAATGGGTAGAGCCGGGCGGCCATCTCGAAGCAGGCGAAACGCCCGATGAAGCCGCGAACCGGGAGGCCAGAGAAGAAATAGGGGAATTCCCCGAAGGGGATCAAATATTCGCCGGGACAACGAAGTCGAAATCGAAAGATGGGGAAGAGATTGAATTCACCTGCTACATTCAGGACGTCTCCGAAGAATTCGAACCGGACATCGACTCGGATGAAATAAGCGCCGCCGGCTGGTTTTCCGTAGGCGAACTGCCCGAAAACACGCACCCGGAAGTGAAGCGCCTGGTTGGCCTTTTTTCGGGTAATGAGCTAGAAGTTGCCGAGGCGATCCGGGACGGCGAACTTCCAAGCCCTCAGAAACATGAAAATATTTGGCTTTTTGATATTCGCATCTTCGGGACAGGCGTAGCATATCGCAAGAAGCACAAGGAATTCGTTGTCCGCGACTCGGAAGTGTGGCTCACCGATGAGATAGTCGATAGGTGTAAGGGCCTTCCGGTCATCTTCCAACACCCGAAATCCGATATTCTGGATACAGATGAATTTCTGGAACGAGTGGTCGGATCCGTGATGCTGCCGTACATAAAAGGCGACGAGGTATGGGGCGTCGCCCGCATAAATGATGAGAGCGCAGCCGTTCTCATGCAGACCACGCACACCAGCACGAGTCCGGGCGTGAAGGCCCAAGGGCAAAGCGGAAAGTTAGAGAGCGGCGAAAGCATTCTTATCGAGGAAAGCCCTAAGTATATCGATCACATAGCAATCTGTGAGGCGGGCGTGTGGGATAAAGGCCATGCGCCGAGCGGGATATCTTTGAACGAGTTCGATGAGCGGGCGGACGCGACATGGAATGAAGACGAGCATCCGAGGGGCGGCAATCCTGAGAACCGGGGACAGTTTAGTAAGGGTGGCGGAAGCGGCAAATCCGAATCGTCAAAGGGAATGCAACGAGCTCAAAAGGGCCATCCATTCCCGGAACATATTGAAAAGCTCAAAATTCCGCCCGCATGGACAGACGTATCGTATTCCGATAGCCCGGATGCCGATCTCCTGGTGAAGGGCAAAGATGCAAAGGGCCGCGAGCAAAGAATTTACTCCGATGCCTTTGTGGAGCGGCAACAAAAAGCGAAACACGAGCGCGTAAGCGAACTTCTCCGGATGTACCCCGAGATAGTAAGGGAAAACGAAGCATCTGCAAAACACGCAAAACAGGAAGCCGATTGCCTTTCCCTCATCATGCAAACCGGCATACGCCCCGGAAGTGACAAAGATACACAGGCGAAAGAAAAGGCCTACGGCGCCACGACGCTTGAAGGGAGGCACGTTGACGTTGACGGCTCGAAGGTCACGTTGAAATTCACCGGCAAAAAGGGCGTCCCGCTCTCTATCCCGGTCGAAAATGCCAAGCTGAAGGCAATGCTGATAGAAAGGAAGAATGCGGCAGGCAATGGCGGCAAACTCTTCGCTACCACTTCGGGCAAGCTGCTTGTGCATACACATTCTCTCGACTCGGGCAGATTTAAGCCGAAAGACTTTAGGACGCGCCTGGCGACTTACACGGCACAGGATGTGTTAAAATCTATGTCCGTCCCAAAGACGGAAAAAGAGTACAGAAAGTCGGTTTTGGCAATTGCTAAGATCGTTTCGCAAAAGCTTGGCAACACCCCGACAATCGCACTTCAAAGTTATATCGACCCAAATATTTTCAGTGAGTGGAGGAAATTGCTATGAGCCTGCGAGTGCTCGAGGACACCTTGGAAGACCCTGACGATGAGGAATTGGAACAAACCCCTCAGTATGTGGTCGAACGCCTTGGATTTGATCCAAAAGAACTGAGAGTGGGAGACGCTTAGTCCTTCCGGAACCCTTGCTTCGGCCGGCCTGCGATAGTTCTTGGTGGTTTGATTTCGGAAGGGTCTATCGCCCAATCGCGGCCAGCGCGTAGCTGCTCGGGTTTTTTATTTCCATTGTCACTAACCATAAAAACCGCACAAGCGGACAGGAGAACGACAGATGAGCAATACACAGTTCCCTGGTCTTATCGAAGCAACCCTAAAGCCGTTTTCCGGAGTCCGCTTCGATGAGCAGGAAGGCAAAGTACCCGACTATGCAGCGCAGATCCTCAAGACCCTCGGGGCCATTCAGACCGAGGTAAAAAGCCTCGTGGGCCGCATGGACGCCGTCGAATCCCGCGAGGAAGAGCGCGACGAGCGCGAGGAAAAAGAGCGCGAAGACGCCGAGAAGCGCCGAAAGGACGCCGAGGCCGAGGAAAAGCACCGCGAAGAAGCCGAAAAAGAAGAGCGCGACATGAAGGGCGAGTTCGAGAGGAAAGGCGGTGAATCCGAAGAGGATCACAAAAAGCGCATTGACGCCCGCCATGATGCCCTGCGCAAGGACTGCGGCTTTGGTGAGCGCAAAGACGGCGAATCCGAAGAGGAAGAACGCGAGCGGAAAGATAGCGCCAAGCGGCGCCTCGATACTTTCGAGCGGCTTCGAAAAGACGCAGAGGAAAGTCGGGCTGCTGAGGAAGAGGAGAAAGAGAAAAAGGCCCGCGACGACGCCGAAGAGGAATACCGCAAAGACGAGCACCTGGGCTTTGACGGTCTTGTGAGCAAGTTGGAAGGAAAGGGCTATTCGAAAGAGTATGCCACCAAGATCGCCGGGAAGGTCGCGGCCGAAAAACGCGGCGATTCCCGTCACGATTCAGCGCTCAAAAAGGAACTGGACGAAACGAGGGCCAAAATTGAGCGCATGGAAAGGGCTTTGAAGCCGATTTCGCACGAAGAGGAAATCCTTCTGTCGAATGCCCAGATGCGGGCCGATGAGGTCTATCAGCAGCTTGGCGAACGAGCGCCCAAGCCGCTACCGGGGCAGACTCCGCGTTCTTATCGCAGAATGCTCGCCGCTCACATTCAGCATCACTCCCCGTCTTTCGGGAAAATCCGTCTTGATTCCGTCGAGGATAAGGCTTTCGATGCCATTGAGACGCAGATTTATAGCGATGCTATCGCGGCGGCTGCAGCCCCTTCCGATAAGGCCACCGGGCGCCTTTTCCCGATTGTGCGCAAGGATGCATCGGGGAGACAGATAACTACGTATTCCCAGGCGAGTGACATGGATGCATGGCTCGGGGCATTCAAAATCGAACCGCGAAAGATCAGAATCCGCAGGCCCTACGCCGTTCATTAACGCGCCCTAATCCGCACGATTTCAAATAATTCGACGACCCGTTTGTCTCCATTCGGAGCAAGCGGGTTTTTCATTTAAAGGAGTCCAAAACAATGGCCAGCAACATCAGTTTCAACCCGATGCTCACGACCTCGCCGCAAAATTCTTTTGTCGTGCAGACGCGAGGCAGAGTCCAGGGTGTAATCGATGATGACCCCGTAACCCGTCTGCGTCTCAAGGGCGGCATATTGGCCTCGACCGAAAACCCCATCTACGGCGGCATTCCCATTACAGAGTTTGTTCCGAGTTCGACCGGCAATCTCCTTCTCGGGCCGACCGTGAAATGGGCTACGGCTCTTGCCAATGTAAACGGGATGTGCGTTTTCAACCAGGCGTACAACGGCATCATCGTCCCCGGGGGCGGCGTTCCGACTTACGGTCCGCTCATGTCCGTAATGTTTTTCGAAATCGGAACCAAGGCTCGGATATGCGTTCCCATCAGTGGCACTCTTGCCGCTTCGGTCCAGGGAAACCCGGTGAACGCGAACGTTACCTGGGATTTTGTCAATAACGTTCTCACCGAGTATGACGGAACCAACGCATTCCCGTGCAAAATCCTGGACGTCGAGGCGAATTGCTCCCTCGTCAGTGTTACGAGCGGCGTTGCGAGTTGGACGACCGGTACGGGCGCTTTGATCGAAATCTAACCTTCTCGCCTAAAATAAATGGAGTAAAAGGCAATGGCTAATATTTTCCCGGCCCTCACAAGGGTCCATCCTTCGTTCATGGAGCCCGAGCTTATTCTGACCTACGCACAGGCGTCGGCGGCCTTCAGCGCACTTTCGAAGGGCAAACCGGATGTCAAGATAGGCGCGGGCGATCTTTTCGTGTATATCCGAAGCCTCAACCTTCAGACTCAAACCCAAGCGAATCAGGCCGCGCCGAATTACCTCCCTTCGGCCACCTTGGTCGCCGACTACTATAGCACCGCCACTTACCTGCTTCGGGTGCGCGCCGACTACGATCGGCACGACATGGCGGCCGCCGCAAACTGGAACGTAGCCCTTCCCGCCGCGCAGGATCTGGGAATGAAACAGGGCATCTACCAGGCGATGAGAAGCGGGCTGCTCTACGGCTACAATCCGTCGAATAATGAGGGGCTGCTTAACGCTGTGGGTGCAACGAAGGTCAGTTTGCCCGATGACTCTCAGGGCAACGACGCGCTCATGACGTATGATGCAGGCGAGCTCGCCCTCTTCTTTTTGACCCAAATTTCGAATCTTTTGAACCGGGTCTACACGACCGGCAAGAAAAAGCTCCAACTCGTATTTGTCGGGCCTCAGCGCATCCTCCGGACGATGCAATTCGCGGATATCGTTGAACTGGTTTCCTATCAGCGGACAGGCGCGGGTACGGCAACGGTCGGCCAGGAAATAGCCAAGGTCGCCGAAGAAAACGATGTCGATGTGCTCTACGGCTATGATGATACGCTCATCGGGCAGGGTGCAGGCGGATGGGATGCGGTCATCATGACGCTGCGCGAAGTCGAAGAACCCCACATACAGAACCCGGATACCGATGTTTTCGCCGGGCTTCAGCCGAACATGAGAGCGGTCAACCTCATGTACGCCGATTCGGCGGCTCCGATCAAGATACCTACACCCATCCCCGATGGCGGCATAACCGAGGTGCAGGAGCTGCGCACCACTTCGGGCTGGAATATTCGTCCCCAGGCCATGAGCATCATCAGCATCAACTACCAGTAAAAAAACGGAGGGAAGAATGCTTTATATCGCAAATTGCAGCACGCAGCGGCAGGAACTCCCCCTGCGCGTGCCCGAAAAGAAACAACCCGTCTACTACGTTATCGAGAATGGGGAGCAGATCGAAATCGGGAAAGACTGGAATAGCACTCAATACGATGAAGTGGTCCGTCAGTTGGATCGTCGCGGTGCGAGGTATATTTCCGCGATAAGCCAGCGGGTGCTTGTCTTCGACGGCCTCGTCTATAGCGACAAGGCCGTACCCGAAACAAAGATACAGCAGGGTTACGAGGAGACCGTAAAATCTCAGGAGGCCCGGTCGGAGAAGGCTCTGCGGGCTACCGTCCAGGCGTTCGATAAGGAAGTCCGGGGCAAGAGCAAAGGCAATCGTGACAAGGCCCCGAGGCGCGTAGAGATGGAATTCGAGGCCGAACAGACCCCCTCTAACCGCGCCCGAGTGGTTTACGAAGACGGCCATCAAGTGGAAGTGGGATAAATGGCCTGGTCAAATCCAAACGCTCCGAACGTAGCCGATTTCGAGTCCTACGTCCTCGCGGAAACCGGGGCTACAACCGCTCAATTGCCATCGGAAGCGGGTGATATGGTCGGGCGCGTCACAATAAGCGCATCCGGCTCGGATATCACAAGCATTGCGATTACGGCGAGTGCTTCTCCGACCGGCGACACAGCTACCTTTACCGCAATCCTCGCAAACGGTTCTGTTTCGGCGGTCCTCATCACAAACCCCGGAAGCGGATACACGGTAGCCCCGACTCTTACTACTACGGTTAATGCCGGGGCGGCAGCGCCCTCGCTTTTTGCGACGCTTGCCCCGGTCTATCTCGAATACGCACTCAATTACGCAGTGGACCGGGTGCTGGGGGGCGACGAATATGCAGGATTGATACCTGCAAGGGACTACATTCTCGCCGTCTACCAACTCGCACTCCATTGGCTCGTTTGTTGGGCGCCCGATCCGAGTGCATCAACCGTTTTTACCGACGCCAGAGCCAAATATGCAATCTTCGCGTTCAAGGGCGGCGTGGTGGCGAGCGGCAGCGATTCGGGAACATCGGCTTCGGTCACGATTCCCGAGGGACTGAAGGAATTGCCCCTTGAGGAATTGCTGGAGTTGAGCACTCCCTGGGGGAAAGCTTATTTGAGTTATGCGCAGAAGTTTGGGCCGAACGTGTTTGGGATCTCGTGATGGGATACGACTCTATCATTCAGGACATTCTTGCCGACCATCCAGAAATCAAATTCACGGATTGCCGCGAGTCCGATTGCGCGACAATCTTCGGCATGGATTATGAATCATTTGAGCGAGATAGTTGGAACATCGGTGGGAATGAAATTGTCCTGGGTTTATATCGGGGAGAAGAAGACATTAGATTGGCAGCCTTCGCGCATGAAGTAGGCCATTCGCTAACCGACTCCTTTAGCAATGAGGCAGAGGCATGGGCACGCGGATTCCAGTTACTTGCAGAGTACGGGATTGAGCCCACACTCGACGTTATTGGATACCGTGATCGATGCCTAAGATCCCACGAATCCGCACGCGAAGCTGATAGGCGCTCCAGGGGGTGATGAGATGTACAGAATCGATTGGGATTATCCTCAGACCTGGCCTTATGCCGAAAAGATGCGACGAACTCCATTGCTGGGCCATTTTCTTTTTTGGCTCATTCAATCTTTTTGTGGCTTTGTCACTGGTCACGAGATTAGCAAAACAGAATGGGGCTATGGAGGCGGCAACTACTGTGACAGATATTGCCGATGGTGCGACAAAATAATCAAAGTGCCTAAAACCGCAGTCCAATTCGAATTTAAGGATTCATCCAGCCTAATGAAAATGGTCGGAAGGAACAACGGGCATGGCTGATTTAGTGCTCGGCGTGCTCGACGTTGCCTATTCGGACCCCGACACGAAGCTCTCCAAGGATACCGAACAAGCCCTCAAAAAATTGGGAATCCACGCCCCGGAAGCGACACTCACCACGACCGGAGAAGTCGCTACAAAGCTTGAGAAACGCTATGGCGTGATGGAAGTCTTTCTCGAGCTTTACAAGGACAAAATCGAGAATCTCCTGGCCGAAGCCTACGCAAAGCGTCTGGATGATATCTTCAACGGCCGGCGGGTGAGCAAAGAAATATTCCACGATGCCATGCGCCAGATCGAAGACCTTTTTCGGAGATTTCTCGATAAGGACGAATGGCAGCACCACACGGGCATGATAATCCGGGCAGCGCGTGCAGGCGTTTCTTTCCGGCACGGGCGCATGAAGCTTACCAGGGCCGAAATCGCCAAGGGAATATCTCTTTTGGAAGCGGATTTGGCGGCTATTTTCAATTTGAGCGGGAAGCGTCCGGCTCGGCCTGCGTTCATAAATACCGGACTCTTTCAAGAGTCGTTCAAGGCCTGGTTCCAGGCCGATCCCGATGAAAAGACAGGCGCATAGCACATGTCCATCCTTTCGGAATCCCAGGGCGCAGACTCTCAGCTCCATGCCGTTCTTTCATCGGGCTTTGATTTTCTCGACCGTGATGAGACCGTAACATTCACACAGTACGCGAAATACACTTTCGCGCAGGATGGATATGTCTTTTGGGTGGCAAATCCCGCGAATACGATCACCGTTGACGGCTCACTCCACTACGGGACCGACCGCGAGCAAGACGAGTCCGAAACCTTCGGGCGAAACGAATTCATTTTTTCGACTAAAGAAGAAATAACAGAATTCAATCTCGTTTCCCCCACAACCATGTGGGTTGGCTCATGGAGCGTTGCGCAGGGCGGTGCGACCCTTCAAATCGTATTTAGCAGGCGCGGGCCTCTCTACCAGGCCGCCGATGTCTGGCACTATTCGGGCATTGCCCTCATCCCGTCCTTTTCGAATCTGCTCGTGGCAAGTGAAGCCGATCTTCCGATCGGACCAATCGTATCAAACAGTCTTCCGGTTTGGCTTACGCAGAACTCGATAGCGCCGGTCTATCCGTCTTTTCTCGTGCCGGATAACGCCGTTCCGCCCTATGTCGTCGCCCATATCGATGAGGATAAAACGTATTGCATCGGCGGCACGACACCAGTCTATCAGTGGCCGGGAACGCCAAGCCCGGATACGGCATTGCAGCAGATGTCAAGCGCTCAGCAGATGCGAGACTTTGTGAAGCTCACGCTCTATGGTTTCAATAATCAGCAAGTGTGGCAGTACATAGCCTCTCTTTACGACTATTCTCTGGATGCCTCAAATTACTTCGGCTTCGCCAATACCCTGATCCCGCGAGACGTTAAGAAGACACAGCCGGAAATAGCGGCAATCGCCATGTGCAAGACAATCGATGCCGTGGTCAATTACTACATGACCGCTTCCGATGTCGTGGCAAGACGGCTCATCTTGTCCGCCCTCGTGATCATCAATACATAAAAAAGGAATACGACTATGGCAGGAAGTGCGACGTTCGCCGTTACCGCGGTGACAAACGACCTTTCGGTGAAAACGCTCACGATAAACTGGACCGGTGATGCGACGAACGGCAGTGTTCCGGCCTATTCATCGGATGACATCAATGTTTCGTGGGGATCTGGCGGCGGGACGCAGCCACTAACAAGTCTCATCAAGGGTCATTACGGACTTGTGGCGCGGATTATTCCCGGGACGACAACGGCGCCCAGCGGCGGGGCGCTCACTCTTGATGATACTGCGGGATTCGATTTTCTCAAGAATGCGGTAACAGCCCTCCAGACCAAAGCCAATATCAACATCCAGAATAACGATCCGCTCTATTCCGCCGTTTCGATAAATATCACAGGGAATACAACTCCATCAGCGACCGGGACAATAGAGATAAAGCTTCTCTGGGCCGGGACTGCGCGGTGGCGTCTCCAATAATATGTTTTTAGACCACTTCCGAAAAGGACAACTGCAATGCCCCAAAATGCCAAATTCAGCTCCAGAATATGTCAGTCCGCGCTTGGCAAATTCGTAAATCTCGCCCTGAGCGGCCCCGCGACGACCTACAACGGGCTTGTGACCGCTGCCCAGGGACTGCCGCCTATCATCGAGTCCGTCTCGCTTGCGGCTCAAGCGGCAGCCATCGCCGCAACCCCGCTTCTTACGGGCAGTGCGACAACGGCCGGTCTTTACCGGATTTCTTACTACCACGTCACAAGCGCCGTTGATGCGACTTCGGGCGATAGCCAACTCACACTCACCTGGAATGACGGGAGCGCCGCGCAGTCTCTTGCTGTAACCGCTCTGACCGATGTTCTCGGCAATTACCAACAAGGCTCTGTCATTGTCGAACTGGCAGCCTCCGAGAATATCGACTACGCCGTAAGCTATGCGAGCAATACAGCTGGAGATTATAAATTCGGCCTCAACATAACCCTCGAACGGCTCCAGTAAGGAGGCTCTAAATGGCGACCACAATCACGAGCAAAATTACACGGCTCAATACGAATGTCGTTGAGGCCTCCGAGCCCTCGCAGCTTCAGCAAAGCGGCGTGGTGCTTTCCTTCGGCGGAACGACTTTAACCTCGCAGTCTTCCGGGATCGTCATGCGCGGGGGCTATCCGACGCTTTTTATCGGACAGCAATCGCTACTCACGCCGGGCGTTTCTGGAAGCATTCTTTCGAGCGCGGGCAATTACATCGAACTCGCCAATATGGCTGCGAGCTTTTTCGGGGTCGGAAGCGCTGTCGGTTTCTACGTGATGGAGATGGGATCGGCACTTACAGCCGTTGCCGAGCAGATAGCGGCATGGGATACCTGGCTTGCTGCGAACCCGAAGGTTTTTTACTCTCTTCTCACCCCGGCCGAATGGGATGTCGGGCCACCTCCCGCAGCCGCGACTCTTACCTCGACTTCGGGCGGAACGCTCACTGCGACAACCTACTATGTGCGCATCAGCTATCTCAATGCAAGTAGCGTCGAAAGCCAACTCTCGAGCGAAGTGAGCTTGAATGTGGCTGCCGATTATCTTCTAACTGTTGACTCTCCGGCAGCGCAAACCGGCATGACGAGCTATAACGTCTATGTCGGAACGGTAGCGGGATCGGAAACACGTCAGAATACGACCCCGATCAATATCGGCACAAATTGGACCGAGCCGACTACCGGGCTTATTTCGGGAACCGCTGCCCCCGTCACGCAGGGCGATCTCGTAAAAGCTGCTTCAAGCCCGAATTCGCAGTTCTATTATTTCGTTACGGCGAGCGAGGCCAATAGCGGCGGCTATCCGTACAAGTCGGCATTCGTTTTTTCCGACTCGCCCGATATGCAGGCGAATGCCTACGATGCGGCGGCTGCGTTCTATTCATGGCTTTCGAACAACCCGGCGCCAAACAGCTTCCTTGCAGGCATGGGCTACCGGCAGATGCCGGGAACAACCGCATGGCCCGACGAAAACGACCCGGACGTCCAGTCGATTCTGACCAATTACGCGAATCTCATTTTGACCGGTGCGCAGGCGGGGCTGCCTACCACGGAATTCCTGTTCAAAGGCACGCTGGGCGACGGTTCGCAGGCCTCAGCGTGGTATGGCATCGATTGGGTAGCAATCCAGATGCAGCAAGCGATCAATGCAGACATTTTAAACGGCAGTAATCGCCAGCCACCTCTTCTCTACGACCAGAAGGGTGTCGAAGAATTAGCTGCGGTGGCCCAGGCCGTTGAAAACGATGCGATAAGTTTCAAATGCTGTCTGCAAGCCACGGTCAGTTATACGCCTTTTGCGACCTACATTGCAACCAACCAGGGGCAGTTGGATTACGGAGCCGGCGCATACAATGGCCTGTCTGTAGAGATAACCGCACAACAGCAATTCTTGACCGTGACGGTCGATCTCACGGCGCAGTTCTAAGGGAGCGTAAAAAATGGGAACCATACCGATTGTCGGCCAGGGCGCTCTCAACAGGATAGCGACCCACTTGGTCGTGGCGAACTATACGAATCTCAATGTCACTCCGTCCTATCTCGGAAAAAACCAGATCGCGGTCCATTCGAGAGACCCCGCGAGTAAACTTTTACCGACAGCCACAGGAGGCGTATCGAGCCCGGAACCCTATCAATTCTGGGATATCGATATGGACCTTCTGAAGTCTCAGGCCTTCTCCTGGAACTGGCTGACGCAAATGCGAACGAATTGCAACCTCGGGCCGATCACGGCCTATTCCGACGCCCCGAGCACTTGGCAGCCCATGCAATTCAAATCGGCGCAGCTCGTCACCGTGGACCCCGAAGCGTTTGACGGTGATCATCAGATCGTTCGCGTAAGACTTGAGGCGGTCTACGAGATAAATTCAATTTTGTGGGGATAGCCGATGACTCCATGCCCCTGGTGTAAAGAACAGCCAAAACCGGGTGTGAGTGCGCCGGAGCTTGTCGGATGCAAGACGGCAAACTGCCCCTTGCGCGGGCTTTTGATGACGGTTGAGCGGTGGGAAGTGCGGGGACGTGCGGAAGATGAAAAAGATTAACGAATGGCTCGCCGTTCACTTCACATTGGCTTTCGGTACAATGTGGACGACATATCTTTTCATCGTCTATGGTTTTTTCCCGTTAATCTGGCCCGCTTATTATGACAAGTTTCTCTACTGGTCGAACACGGTTCAGCTTTGGAGCCTACCGCTACTAATGGTCGGAACCAATCTCCTAGGAAAGTCTGGAGAGAGGCGGAATAAGGAAACCTATGATTTCGTCAAGTCCGAACTGGAGACCGTGAAACAAAACCATGCACTTGCGAAGGGCATGTATGTGGTTCTCGCCCGGCAGAACTCGCAGATTCTGGCCAAGTTGGATAAGTTGGAGGGGAAATGCAACAAATAGCTGACGACCTTCGCCTGGTGATTCCGGTCACCTATGATGCCACTGGCGACCCGGTAATTTATGCGTACCATACCCCCATATCGCACGCGGTCTTTCAAGCCAATTTCGCGGTGATAGCAAGGACCAACGCCGCGATTTTCAAGGAGGGCTTCGCCTATGCGCAGCTCTCGGGGATTACTACGGCGGCCTTGGAACTAAAGGAACAGGCCGAAAAATATGCCGCAGAGCGCGGTATTTTAGCTCCTGACGGCAAGTCCTTCATGGACATGGCAAAGCCCATCCTTACCGAAATCGAGCGTCTCACGCTCATCCTGGCCCCCACTCCGCAGGGATGGCAGGAGTTGCCGGTATCTGTTGCCATAAACCAGGGGCACATAAAGGAAGAAGATTGGCAGGAGGCTGAGAGCCAACTCGTTTTTTTCTCTGTGAGCTATGCCGTGGAGTCCCGACATCGGAAAATCTGGCGCATGAAAATCCTGGCGGATTTGATATTCGGGTCGCACGTAACCTCCTTGGCGCCTACGGCCTGGATCGATTTCTTGCTGAAGTCGAGGAAGGAAGAAAATTCGGAGAAAGAGGAAAAGACGGAGCAACCGAAGGCGGTTTCATCGGTTCCTATCTGAGATGGTACTCAGGCCCCGGTTTTCGGAAGATTTCAGAAGGCGCATGGCAATCGGCCAATGAATTCCGCAGTCGGCATATCATAAGAGCATTGAAGATATTTTCGGGTTCGGGGGTAGCGCAATGAATAAGGCGGTTCTTTCGGTACCGGTGGATGCTTCGGCCTTCGAAGCCTTTCTGGTGAAATTTGACGCTTACCAGAAGCAACTCGACGCGCAGCCTGAACTTTGGAAAAAGATCAACGAGGAAATGTCCCGAATGGGACTAAACGGCCCTGGAAACGGTCCCGGACCCGGCAGCGGAAGCGATCTCGGGAAAATGACCGAAGCCCTGAAGGATTCGCTCGGCCTTGCCGCTGCTAACGCCGTCCTTCTTGCCGAAGCGCTCGGAAAGGCTTCCAGGGAGCAGCAACACCTCGAAAGGCATGTAGAAAAAACCGAGCGGAGCATGTCCAAGCTCAGGCGGCTCGCGCATTGGGGGGGCGGCATGGCCTGGCGCGGGGCAAAGCACGCCTTGAGGGCTGGCGCCATGGTCGGCGGAATAGCGGGCGGCTTCGGCCTTTTCGAGATGCTCCACTATTTGCCGAATCGGGTAACCCAACTCGGACTCCAGGCCGGCGGCCTTGGAGTTTCACCCGGCTACCTTCAGGCTTTTAACATCGGCATGACGGGGATGCTCCAAAATCCGGGGCAGATTCCAACATCTCTTTGGGGCCTGCAGCACAATATCGGAGCGCTTGCGCCGATTGCGGCCCTTACCGGCATAAATCCGATGCAAGCGGCAAATGAATCGCTGCCAAACTTCAGCGAGCAGATGTTCACACGTCTCCCCGATCTCATGGCGAAATTCCCCAAATATTTATGGTCTCAGATTTGGAGTCAATTCGGGCTTGGGGCTACTGGGTTTTCGTTGCACGACATCCAGCGCGAAATGGGCATGTCCGATGCGCAGCGAAAGGCCTTTTTTGAAAAGCAGGTTAAGCGCCGCGAACACGAATTGAATCTCCAGAAGCAGACCGTCAAAAATTGGGAGGTGCTAAACCGCACGTTAAAGACTGCCGAGGCGCGAATCAGTACGGCCCTGATAGATGGCTTGAGTCCGTTTACAAAGGATCTGGGCAAAGCCTCGCGTGCGATATCCACCGAATTTACCTCGGGCATCAAATGGCTTTTCAACAAACAACACTGGGACGAACTGAAGAAGGGCTTCGGGGATTTCGAGGCCATCGCCAAACATCTCGCAATCGATATGGCCTGGTTCGGCCAGAAGTTGGGATGGATACCCGATAGCGGCGCAGGAAACAGTCCATCCGGAAGTCCGAACCCTGAACACAGGCCATACGGATATGGAAGTCGGAAGGGAAATCTGCCATTCGGTTTAGCCCCCGATAGCCAATTTGCTAAACAGTGGATCGGAGGCAATTACCGCGAAGCGCCGGCCGGGATGAGGCTACCAACCGGGCCCGCTATAATGGCTGGAAAGGATATCCGCTATCTCGTAAAGCTGGGAGTTCCCGAAGAGACCGCCGAGTCCATGGTAGCGAACGCTATCGGGGAAAGCAGCCTGGACCCTTCGGCTCGAAACGGCGGTTCGGTCGGTCTTTTTGGCTGGCGAGGCTCGCGGAGAACGGCTGAGTGGAATCGATTCCTGGCAGCGAAGGGCTATCCGTTTCAGCCACTTTCCGAAGCCGGAAATAAATTGCAACTCCAATTCGCCGTATGGGAAATGCAGCACGGCAATGATGCCGGGGCCAGAAGGTTTTGGAAGAATCACGGCAATACCATTGAGGGCCTCCAAGATAAAACGGCAGCCTTCTATAACGAGTTCGAACGCCCTGGCCCTACTGATAAATCACTTCCAAGACGGGAACTCTATGCGCACGAATTGCAGGAACAATTCCCGGCGGCAGCATGGGGCGCACCCATCGTCCAAGTATTGCACAGTATCGACCGAAGCCTGAAGCAACTTCTATCGCAAAACCAAAGACATCACAACGAATCGACACATGCCGGGAGTGGTGCGGGTTCCAGTTATGCGAGATCGGCGGCGGCACTGGGCGGTCATTACTGAAGTTTGCCGGTAATGAGCGATGCCAGTAGAAGAAACAGACAACCGACCAGAGCAAAGATGAATCCTGCTACGCAGGCGATAAGTCCGAACAGTTCCCGGATAAGAAAAATGCCGATCAGGCTGAAAAATAGAATCCAGAGCATGGCGGCCCTCAGTAATTGACCCAGGCGGGTAGTTGCGCCATATCCTCATTGAAGGTTTCAAGACACTGAGTAGTCATGGTCTGTGCAATTATTCCCGGCAAATTGGGACCGACGCGGGCCATGCAGGATTTGAATTCATTCGTATTCAGACTGATGATGTTCATTACCTGGGGAACCCAGCCGCCGCACAAATGCTCGCAATTCTGCAAGGAATCCTGCGCACAATAATATTGCTCGCAGGATTTTAAATATTTTTGGTAAGGGGTGCGCGCCATGGAAATGCCAGGGATGAAAGCCATCAAGGCTGCTATCAATCCGATTCCGATTAGGGATTTAGCGGACATGGTTATCCTTTCTTCCTCACCCGAACCTCAACCGTGAGCGTGTAATCCGATATTGAATCACGCACGGCTTGCGGCGGGGTGAGGGTGGTTGAAGTGGTGACCAGCCCCAGAGATTGTTGATTTTCCAGGGTTACCAGAGATTGTATCGCTTCAGTTATTGTTGGCATTATTCATCCTTTCTTGCAGTTATAAATGGTTGCCCGAAAATAGTCGCCCAACGGTCCTTGTTTTGAGCGAGCGATATGGACGATTGCGAAAGAGCCAGACCGATTTCAAGCACGGGGACTTTCCCGGTTGATGTATCTACCGTCACAACAGCATAGACTATACGGCAAAAAGGATAGCTTCTCTCGCCGTCTTCATCTTTGATTTTGATCGGCCCCAAGTGGGCGCCCTCGTAACGGAATTGCAGCCATTTTCCGGCTATCGGATCACTTAGTGGAATTTGGAACTTCAATAATTCCGGGAAACCAGGTTCCGCGATCTCGGAAGGATGGGCATTAACGTGGTCCGGATGGCCCAATATGCCCTCCGCGACAATGCGATGACTGGACGTGCTCATGTCTTTTTCTCCTCATCCCATCGGACAGACTTACACTTAGGGCACATTCTGACGTCCGAAGTGCGCGGCATCCATCGGTGACCGCAGCGTTTGCATTCGAGCAATTTCAGTTTGATTTTCATAAGATTCCAACCTTCCCGTATCAATCATAGGTTTACCCATGCGACAAGTCAAGGCTATTTTCTGATGGCATCCTTCCTATCGGTAACCTCGGCAGCAGCCCGGACGGCCTACGATTTTTTCTACCAGGTCTCGCCCATAATTCTGTCCGGGGGGCTTTTTGCCAATACGCCCTACGGCTATGCCTCGATTGCCGACCTGACCGGGGCAATCAATCTGATTCAGGGCGCAGTCACAAATCAGGCAATCTCGCTTAACGATTATCCGGTTCGCTTCTTGATCGCCCCCGGTGCCCATCTCGTAAGCAATGCCGTGGCAACCTATCCCTTTACAAACCAGTATGTTGCAGCCAACGCCACGGTCTTTGAGCCGCTTCCGGTTTCATTCGTGATGATCGCCCCGGTAAAGGACATTGCCGGGTATTTGACTAAGCAGGCACTTTTCCAAAGTCTTAAAAATACCTTCAATTCCCACATTCTCGCCGGGGGCACATTCGATCTTTTAACGCCCGCAGCGAACTATTACGACTGCCTGATGCTCTCCATGAGCGATATCACGGGTGGCGATACAAAACAGCAGCAAGTAATCTGGCAACTCGATTTCATGCAACCGCTCATTACCCAGCAGCAGGCGCAGACCGCAATCGGATCGCTTCTATCCAAAATCTCGGGCGGTAATCAAATCACTTCTCCGAGTTGGAGTGCTCAGGGGCCTTCGACGGGCGGTATTTCGCAAATCCAAGGCGCGGGAATGGAATAGATGACAACAATTCCGCTCACACTTTCGAATTCATCCTCTCCGCCCTTCCAAACGGGTGTTACGCTCGAAGGTAATCAATACACCCTTTCAGTTGTGTGGAATTTTTCCGGACAGCGTTGGTATTTCAGTTTGACGGATCAGTACGGAAATCTTACTTACATGGGCGCCCTTGTGGGCAGTCCTTTCGGCTATGATATTCTGCTCGCTCCCGGCCTTTTCCAGACGAACACGTTGCTTTATCGATCATCCACCGGAAACATCGAGGTCGGGCCATGAGGTATTATCTCATAAAACTTTCGCCGCCCTCCGGAATCCAGGCGCAGCCGATAAAATGGACGTCCCATCCGAATGGCTTGATGCAACCGCCCGATCCGAATGCGCTAAACGTCGAATTCGATCTGTTCGAAACGCTCGGCTATGTTTCGGCCGGCGATAGTACGCTATCCATCCAAGGCGTCCCCCTTTCGCTTCTCATGCAGGGAACGTACTTCGGCATAGGCAATAATCATTCTCCCGGCTGGAATATCGAAATCCACATCGGCATGGGGAAGGGACTGCCGCTTGCCAACCCGAAGCAGGCTGGGATGGTGATAAAAGGGATGGTGAAATATTCCTGGGCGAACTGGGAGGGAACGGAGATGGATCTCGATTTCGTGGTCTATGGCGGAGGCTCCTCGAATCCCGCAAAGGCCGCACCCATCGTTCACAATCAGCCGCCCTCCACGCCCTTGCACCAGGCTATTAAAAACGCGCTCCAAGTGGCCTATCCCGGAATGCCCCTGACAATCAATGTATCAGAAAATCTCATCTGGAACTATCCGCTGGTCGGCTACTATCCGAATCTCGACAGCTATGCTCGTGCGATGAAGGATTTGACGCAGGGCTTCGGAGGGAACAGCAATTATAGCGGCTTCGATATCGGTTTTTCCAGGGGCGGCGCTACGATATTTGATGGAAGTACGCCGCCTCAGCCGGTAAAGCTCGACTATACGGATTTTGTGGGGCAGCCAACATGGATATCTCCTGGCGGCGCTCATTCCGGGCCGGGCCTCCAGGCGAAGCTCGTGGCACGGGCGGACCTCCAAATGGGGGGCATTGTAAATTTCCCCCCGGGCATGGTGGCAGCTCCCGGCATGTCCCAAATGACTGCGCAAGGCTATCCTTACGGGAATAAGCTTACTTTCTCGGGGAATTTTCTCATAACGGGCCTTCGCCACATGGGAAATTTCCGCATGAGAGACGGCGCCCAATGGGTGACGATCATAAACTGTGTGGGCATAGGCGGTCAGTGATGAAGCCCGGATATGACAAACTCTGGTTCCAGACCCTCATTAACCAGAACGCCATAGGCAGAGCCGAAGAGGCTATTCAGCGGCTCGGAAAATCTCTTCCCTGTACGGTCGTTTCCGGCAGCTCCGATGATACGTTTGTGACCGTAAAATTCGAAATCGAATCCGATGTTTTCCCGCTGCCACAGATCACGATCCCGAAAGCCGAGAGCCCCTATTTCAGGACGCCCGTGCAGTCTGGCGATCAGGGTGTCGTGGTCCCGGCTGACGTGTATATCGGCAACGTCACGGGCTACGGCGGCGTCTCAACCTTTCGGAAGCAGCCGAATCTTTCCACGCTCTATTTCATGCCGCTCAGCAACTCGAAAAAGCCGTCCCCTTATCCCGGATATGCGGTCCAGCAGGGGCCGAGCGGGTTCGTTTGCCGGACACTGGATGGCGCATGCTCGATTGTTGGCACTGAAAGCGGCATCACCTTCACCGTGGGGGGCAAGACATGGACATTGACTTCGAGCGGATTCACCATGAGTTCGGGCGTTGTCGCTGAGACGCATTTACATCCCGATGTTCAGAGCGGGACAAGCGATACTGGTGCGCCCATAAGCGGTTAAAAATTGCAATACGCTTTTCCCTGCGGTAGAATAGCTATTGCGGCTAGGACAACGTATCCGAAAAGCTGCAAATCTCCGGCAGCCTGCCGCACCCCTCAATCGGAGAATCACAGGGAGAAGTTGTGAGCGAACGAATACGTGAACTTGTATTAAAAGGCGCAGAAAATTGTACTCCCGAAGAAGCGCGTGAAGTATTGTCTGCAGTGGAACGGGCAGGGTGGCAATCCGCCTGGAAGCTGCAAAGTGATCGACTCGACACCGCCAAGAAGCGCATAGCCGAACTTGAGGCCGAGTTCCATGAGCACATTGGGCACGATGAGCGGGCGAATAAGTGTTGTGGGAAGGGTAATCCTGTAAAACATGAGTTTCAGGTCCGAGACCACGAGAAATGCCCTCGATGCGGAGCTGATGATGTTACTGTGACATGGGATTCTCCATCCTGGTTCTGCGATAAGTGCAAGGGAAAATCCGCAGCCGACCTTGATAAAGAGTGTGACCAGAGCGAACTCTGCGAGTGCATGAAGAAGTTGCAAGATCAGGGTTTGGCTATTTGCGATTTCGAAAAAAAGTGGTCAATGCTTCTTGTCCCTGCTGAATGTGCCAAGTGGCCTCTTCACCATCAGATAAAATATTGCCCTATCTGCGGGAGGGTACTATAATGAGTGTTATTCAACCCCCCCAAACATATCTGGATGAAAATGGATGGCCTATCTCGAAGTCGTGTTATGAGCTGCAACAGATGCAGGGATTAAATACCCTTGTTCAGTGTCCTCGCTGTGGCTCGATTCTTAAGTTGGGCGAAATGAAGTTGTTTCCATCGGACCAGGAATGCCCAATCTGCGGGAGGCCGCTGTGGTAAACAACCCCTGACTGAAGTCAGAGGCTTTATTGTCCGCCGTTAGGCGGCAACATTAGGCTGGTCTACTTCAGCCATTGGAAGCCCGATAGGGCGACCAATCCGAGACAGGTTTTGACTTGCGTTAACGTCAGAGTGCGCTCGGAAACCACACGAACAGGTAAAAAGATGTTTATTGCGAATGCCCAAAGAACCACAAAGAGAGCAAGTCTGAGACGTATAGGCGGGATTGACGTACTCAACTGCAATCCCTACGGCTCTAGCCTTGTATTCAACAAAGGTCTGAAGTTGTCTGAAAGCCCATCGGTGCAAGCGAGTTCTGACTCTTTTCCCGGCTTTTATGTTCTCTCGGATGTTAGTCAAATCTTCAAGAACAATTTTACCGGCTCCCACTTCTTGGGCTTCCAAAACAATAGCCTTACTGACTTCGTGGTTCGTGTGCTTCACTCGCCGTTGCTCTTTACCGGAGACTTGCCTGAGCGTTTGTTTTGCGCTCTGACTGCCGTTGGATTGCAAGCGACTGCGAAAAGAAAGATGTTCATCTCTGCGATGACGAAGATTGCCGCCGCCAAAGAGTTTCCCGGTACTTGTGGCAGCAAGATTATTTTCTCCTACATCGACGCCCAAAACAATTTCGGATTTAACAGGTTCAGATTCGGGAAATTCCAGAATCAAGTTGAAAAACCAGTTTCCGTTTTTAAAAATAAGTTCCGCTTCCTTCGGAAAACCGTTTTGAAGCAAAGTCATTTGATGCTTCCCGGCTATCCACTCGACTTTAATTCTCCTTGTGAGGGTGTAGAGAGAAAGGTAATTTCCCTTGAAAGAGTAAGTCCGCTTGTCAAAGTGAACACTGGTTCTGCCAAAATTGATTTCTGGAACAAAATCTTTCTTAATTTTCCTCAAAGCCTTTTGGGACTTGTAAGCCTTGCAAACGCTGAAGATAGCATTGCAGCACATTTGAGAACCAAGCGAAGTTTTCTCCCTCAAATCGGAGTAAGCAAGGTTATGCAGCGCAATCCTGTTCCAGCATCGGTTTTCTACCACAACGGGAACGATGCTATTACAAGCATCGGAATAGGCGGACTGCAACTCGGACAATGCAAGAGCCTGTTCTTCAGTGGATTTCAATTTGAGGGAAACGGTTTTAAGCATTTACCTTCTCTTCGTTACATGTTCCGAGCGTTCAATATATTTTTTGATCGTGTCGGCACTTACATGTCCCGCTGTGCCGACATAATAAGATGGCGACCAAAGGTGTCCACCCCACAATCGTTTCTTAAGAACAGGGAAGCGGACAAAAAGCCGTCTACCTGTAGTCCCTTTGAGGATTTTCACAGCATCGGAAACGGCAACCGAAGGCGGAATGCTCAAAAACAAATGGATGTGATCTGGCTGAACTTCACGAGCCAATATCTTCCATTTCTTTTCGGTGCAAACCTGATCCAAAAGTTCCTCAAGCGTTTTAGCCACTTCACCCGTCAAAATGTCGTGTCGGTACTTCGGACACCACACGAGATGGTAAGCGGTTTGATACACACAATTTCTGTTTGTAGTTACGTTTTCCATATCTCACATAGTATACCATGTGATGCGGCAAGTCAAGCCGCAATTCCTCCCCTCATTAAAATCAGGGGTTTCCTTGCGGAGATTTTATGAAGTATGTGACCCAGATTGGCAAGAGGTCGCCTTCATCCAAGCGTGGGCTAGGGAAAAGCCCGGGCAACCTCATAACAGCTAGACTTCGAATAGAAACCTTTTCGTGCCCCATTAGAAACTTTAATATTCAAATTAGAAACCAAACCCGCCTTCGAGCGGGTTTTTTATTGGGAAAACCGCATGAGAGTCTGGGGAAGGTCATACAATTCGGACGGTACATACCAGTGGGTGCAAGTTTCGACAGCGGCGAACGGAGACAACTCAATGGTGTATCTTACGTGGCTCTGCCAAGTCATTCAGGGGAATCTGGGAGAAGACCCCATGTTCAATAATTGGGGTATCCCGGCCCAACAGGCGGTCATAACCGAAGTCCCTCCGGACTACTGGATGGGCCGGATACAACAAAAATTCGCTCCCTATTTCGCATCCCTCATGATACCCCGCATTTCCGGAACCGATAATCCGACCTACAAAGCCGTTGCGATCTGCCCGAATGGCGCGGTCCTCGAAGCCACAATTCCGACTTGATTTTTTATTAACCCGATAGGTTAACAAAATATGTCATCCATTCCGATAACTCCGGTATCAATCCCGCTCGCCATATCGGCCACGGCGGGTCCGTCTCCAACCGATCCCGTAACGATTTGGAATACGCTGCTGGCAAATGTCGCGGCAGCACAGCCCGATTACACAGGAAACCTACCCCTTACGCTAATAGAAGACATTTCCGCAACCGATACGGGCGCAATCTGCACGATGGATCAGGCGCGCGTCGATGCGGTGAACTCGGTCACCCCCTACGGCGCCAATCCCTTCATCCTGCAGCAGCAAGGCGCGATGTATGGCTTACCGCAGGGCCAGCCGACCAATACGAGTGTCACGGTGATATTTTCGAGTTCATCGGTTGGATTATCATTTCCGGCCGGCTTTCTCGTGAGTGACGGTTCGTACCAATACGCGATCCAGGAAGCGGCGGTAATTGGCGAAAGCGGGGATTCTCTTGCGACCTTTGCCGTTGCAACGCAACCGGGCTCCTGGACTCCGGGGGCAGGAACGGTCACACAGCTTGCTTCCTCTCTTCAGTCTGGCTATTCGGCAACCGTAACAAACCCTAAGGCCGGTACGGCCGGGAGCAGCACGGGCGAAAGCGTTGAATCCTACCGGTCTCGAATCCTTCAGGCAGGCCAAGCCTCGGCGCAGTCCATGACTGCGATGATTAAAACCGCACTCGCGGCAATCCCCGGTGTCCCGGCAAACCTCATAAGCGTTGTCCAAAATCCGACTACCGGACAACTGAAAGTGATTTGCGGCGGCGGCGATCCTTATCAGGTAGCTCTTGCAATTTTTACCTCAACCGATCTCTGGCCGATGCTCTCCGGGGCGACCGCAAGCGGAACGACCACAACCGTATCCATAATCGAAGGCCCTGATACCTACGATGTGTCATTCGTTACGCCGAAGGCCCAAACGACAACGCTTTCCCTTACATGGCAGACCTCGGTAAGTAATTTTACGCAAGGGAGCCAGGTTGACCAAGCCGGACAGACAGCGCTTTTGTCCTGGGCGAACACGATCACCGTCGGGCAGCCGATGAATCTCGTGAAGGCCCAATCGGTTTTCCTCGCGGCAGTCTCAAATCTTCTCAGCGCGGACCAATTCGAAAGCCTCACTTGGGCTGTTACGATCGGAGGCTCTCCGGTTTCGCCAACAAGCGGCACGCAGCTCATCCCGAGTGATCCCGAAGGCTACTTTTCCGCTGCCCCTGCGGCGGTTTCGGTTCAGCAGGCATAGATTATGACAATAGCTATCGAAGTTTTTCCGGGCGGTGACGGTCTTGGGATTGACCCGCTGGGAGCGTTACCTCTCGGGGGCGCCGGTACGACCGGAATGCCGCTCCAAACGGTGATCCCGAGCTATTTGTATGCCGAGTATGCGACTGATAAGTATCTCAAGGCATTTATCAACGCATATAATGCCACAGCGCAAGGGTATCTTGATTGGTTTAACAACACTCCTCTCGGGGTTTGGACCGCCGACGCAATTTCAGGGCCGCTGCTCGACTGGTGTGCCAACGGGCTATACGGCATCCCGCGCCCCATCATCTTAACCTCGGCGCAAACGGCAAGCGGTGCGTTCAATGCGGTGCCATTCAATACCATCCCCTTCAATACGAACCCGATCGTTCAATCATCTACGGCAATTCCTGCCAGCGACGACATCTACAAGCGCACGCTGACATGGATTCTCTATCTCGGGGACGGTAAGCAAATATCTCTCACCTGGCTTAAAAAGCGGCTTGCCAGGTTTCTCTACGGACCAAACGGAACCGACGTATCCGTTGACCAGATTTGGAACGTGAGCATAGCGGCCTCGATGTGGCCGAATGTCGGAGCCCTTACCATCACGCCGGCCGGAACGGCGGGAACCACGAATTACAGCTATGAAGTCGTGGCAATTCCCTCCTATGGGGGCGCTACATCGGGGACGGTGACACAGACCACGGCCGGAAACGCAGCATTGAACGCCACTAATTACAATGCCGTTTCTTGGACGGCGCCAACCGGGGGAACCGGAACGATCTCCTACGATGTCTATCGAACGGCCTCGAGTGGCTCGCCATCCACGACGGGGCTCATCGCTTCGGGACTCACGGCGACAAGTTTTGATGATACCGGGATTGCCGGGGACGGAACGACGCCCCCGATCGTGAATGTGAGTCTTCTTTACACCGTAGCCCTTCCGAGTATCACAATGGCACAGATATTAAAAAATCTTCTTTTGCAGGGCATCCTGCCGCTTCCCCTCGGCCCCTGGTGGGATATCACGATAAGCTGAAATCGGAGTGATACATGTCGATTTTCGTTTTTGCAAACAATATCAGAACAACACTTGTCTCGGCGCTTTCCTCATCGGCTACTACGATGACCCTTGCCTCGGGCAGCGGACTTCCGACGCTTCAGACGGATCAGGTCATGCCGCTGACCCTTAATGATGCGGCGACGGGCCTCGTCTACGAAACAGTATATGCGACGGCGATCTCGGGAACATCGGTCACAATCACCCGGGGCCAGGAAGGAACAATCGCCGCCTCATGGCTTGCGGGCGATTATGTTTCCTGCGATCCTACCGCATGGGCAATCGGACAACTCGGCATGGGGAATAATCTTTTCCAGCCAGACCAGGGCAATGCGAACGCCTATGTGACGAAAAATCCGGTTCCCTTCACGGCCTTCGTGGACGGCATGATCGCCGGTATTCAGGTGGTGAATGCCAATACGGGGGCTTCGACTTTTCAAACTGATGGCTTGGCGGCTATGCCTATTTACGGGAAGGCCCTACAGTCATTGCAGGGCGGCGAGATAGTCGCCGGGGCGATGTTATTGCAGTACCGAGCGGCTTTATCTGCTTGGGTGATATTGGTTTCTCCTGGCGGTGCACTCCAGGTCGGAAATGCTACGCAAAGTTTGCAGGCGTTGAATCTAGCTATCGGCGATGGTAGATACGTTCTTCAGAGTAATCTCGCTTCTGATCTGGCTCCTTATGAACTGAGAAGCAGTTTAACTGGAGATGTAGAGGCTTTTTCTGACAAACGCTATTCCCTCAAGCAAAGCCAAGCGTTCACTTCATCGGGCACGTTCACGTTCACGGCGCCTGTTACGGGTATTTACAAAGCGATCGTAACTGGAGGCGGCGGAGGCGGCGGTGGCTGTCAAGCGTCGGGAGCCACTTATACGTTCGCAGGTGCCGGGGGAGGAGCGGGAGGAACTGCTATCGATTGGGTTACTCTCACGGTCGGCCAACAGGTCACGGTGACGGTCGGCGCGGGAGGCGCGGGAGGCGTAGGAGCAAACTCCGGGAATAATGGGGGGACTTCTTCTTTTGGGTCCTATGTAAGTGCGACAGGCGGCGCAAAAGGCACGAAAGTCAACACGACCTCGACCTCGGGCGGCAGCGGCGGTATTGGGACTGGGGGGGTCCTGAACCTTGCGGGAGGCGATGGCTCGGATGGGCAGGCAGGCGCCAGCTTGATTTCCGGTGACGGAGGCGCATCGTTTTGGGGAGGTGGCGGAAGAGGGGGCAGTGGGGGCGGAATTATAGCGATATGCCCAGGATCGGGCGGAGGTGGAGCTTACGATATGGTTTTTTCTGGAACTGCTTATAACGGTGCAGCAGGTGCGACCGGCATAGTCACAGTGGAGTGGTAAAAATGTATGCGCTCATATTAAACGGAACGGTAGTCCAGGTAGGGGTTACGGAGTTTCCAGTGGCAAGTGGCCTCCAGTGGGTGCCCGTACCCTCCGGGCAGACGGTCGAAGAGGGGGATGGGTATGAAAACGGAGTTTTTATTGGCCCCCCGACGCCTGCTGAACCTACTCTTGCCGAGGCGCAGGCGTCGGCTCAAGCGCAGCTTTTGGCAAATATGAATCAGTTCACGACGAAAAAGCCGGACGGGTCGGTGCGGTATGATCAGAATTTCATAAACGACACCCTGATTTTCGCCCTCACAAACGGCGTGACGACCGCCCCACTTCCGGCGCTTCTTTCGTGGCAGAAGGCGGTAAAATCCTATTATTTATCCCAACAGGCGGCAATTAACGCAGCTACGACCGTCTCAGAGGCCCAGGCGGTGGATGTATCGGTTGCCGGGTTCGAATCGAAATACGGGGCTTCCGGAACGGTTTCAGCAGACCCCGGAATCACAACTGCGGAGCTTGCATGATGCTTAAAAAAATCTTTTACCTGGTTTTCGGGATTTTGTTTTTTGCGGCCTCGGCTGCTTTAGCACAAACAAATAGCGTGACGACCAATCTCGGGCTCAATAAGCCGTCCTATGCATACCCTGGAGGGCCTAACGGATGGCCGTTTCTCTATAATCAGAATGCGCAAAAACTCGATGACATGTTCCCCGGTGGGTTTCTCTCACCCTCGCACGGCGGTTTCGGCTACGATCCGTTCGACTCCTCCGGCAACCTGAATCTCTCGGGGGGGCTCACAGTGACCGGGGCCGTAAACTCCAGCGCCGCTGTTACAAACCTTTCGGGCACGACAGCCGGGACTGTTTCCTGGTC
>SCLI03000199.1_pt2 | contig 32765 bp, 48 predicted proteins | sample 7268041 | NCBI WGS metagenome assembly SCLI03 (sample SAMN10721081, study PRJNA514188) | viral metagenome | isolation source: depth-stratified mine tailings core A | place: China: Fankou Pb/Zn Mine tailings | collected 2017-10 | reverse complement strand
ACGATAGCCGTCGGGATGCGTGGACGGTGTTCTACGTCACCGAGGACGGCTACCCTGTCTACGACTACGGAGCGTCCGGTGAGGCGCGGCGGGACGTGCTGGTACGCTGGTTACTTCAGGAGGACAAATGAGCGACAGGGAAACGAAGCACCCGTTGGTGGGCGAGCGGGTTCTGAGGGTCTGGCTGGCCGACGACCGCAAGGCCATCAGGTTCGACGGCGCGTGTGTTATTGACTATCGCAACGAGTCCAACGGATACTACGGCGGCGATCTGGTGTGGCCCGGCAAAGCCCACCACTTCTACGGCGGCGTTTACGGTCAGAACGTGTCCACCGAACGATGGGTGGAGGCCAAGTGAAGATCACGCTGAATCGGTGCCACGCCTGCGGGACGCTGTTCACCGACGCCACCCGCTCGCCGCACGATCCCGACCGCTGTACGTCGTGCGCCCCGATGGACAAGACGCTCGAAGACCGGATGATCGCGCTACTCCGTGACTGCTTCCAACCGAGGACGACAACGTGAGCGACCTCATCTTCCGAGAAAACTCAGCGTTCGGTGGCAAGATGGTTGTCGTGGGGCCACATGGCATCTGCCCGACGCACGGCGAGGTGGACGGAAACTTCCACGCCTACGTCACCAGCAACCCCGACTACCGCACCCCGAACATCTGCCCCAAGTGCTACATCGACTGGGTATCAGCCAGCGTGACCGCCGTGACGCCGAAGGGGGGCGTCCCGTGAAGCCCGTCCAATGGCGCGTCTACGCGGAACCCAAAGGCGACAACCCCGCCGAGTTCTTGGGGTGCGTTCCCGCGTCTGACCGTGACGACGCCCTGATGATCGCCGCGCGGTCGTGGCAGGGCAAGCGGTTCCTCGTGCTGTCGGAGATTCAATGGCAGGCGATGGATGCACGGGGCAGAGCCTTTTACGAGTCCCGTGTCGCGCCCACCACGTACCGGCAGATTTCGTCCGATGTCCGGAGTTGCACCTGTCAGACGTGCGGCATCGAAGTGTTCTACCGCGTCAACCGCAACGGCACGTGGCGACAGCCGCCGAAGACGTGCAAGCCCTGTGACCCGTCCCCGTACTACCGCACGCTCGCGAAGCATTCCGCCTATACCCCTGAACAACTGGAGCGAACATGAACGCGCAGAACGTCACGCAGATTCTCGATGCCCTCGCCGCCCGATTCGGCACTACCGCCGCCCACCTGTGGGAGGTGATGATCCGGCAGGTGTACGTGGAGGCCGTGCAGGGAATCATCGTGTACGCTATCCTGATTCCGTTGATGTGGAAGGCGTGGAAGGTGTTTGCCGCGACCCCAATGCAGGACAAGGACGGCGACCCAAGCGCGCAGAAAATCATACTAATGATCCTGCTCCTGTTCGGTTTCATCTTCGCCATCGCCGAACTCGTGTGGTTCCTGAACGCGCTGGCCTACGTCTTCAACCCCGAATACGGTGCGCTAAAGCTCGTCGGCGAAGCCATCGGAGGCAAGTAGAATGTCAGACCCCGTAGTTAGACAGGATTGGAAGCGCCGGGCGATCCGCGCCGAGCTGGAATGCGAGGATTTGCGCGTCAAGCTCAACCACTATTTCGCCGCCGCATCCGCCGCCGCGATTGTCGCGGTCGCGTGTCTGCTGTACGCTCTGACGAAGTAACCGCCCGTGACGGCCTCACGGATAGACGTTAGAAAGCGAGGTAGGGTATGACCGTTACAACCACGAAGGGAATCATTCGGATGCCGGACGAGGGCGACACGCTGACGATGCACGTCGCCAAGTGCGAAGTCGTCGAGGGGCAGTTCGGCGAGCAGGTCAAATTCACCGACACGCGGGGCGACCAGTTGTTCATTAGCCGTGCGTCGGCTGACCGTCAGTTGGGGCGGTGCGGGTTCGTGGACGGCGAACTCGTCATCTACGGCGACGTGGACGGCACGACGCTGGTGTTCTCCCGCGATCACAACCCCAAGGGCAAGCCCTACTGGGGGATTCAGCGCGTCGTGCCGGAGGACGTGTCGCACCGCCCGTCGCTGAAGGAAGCGGCGATGGCCGAGGCCGAGCGCGTCCGCAAGGCGAAGAAGCTCCCGCCCGATGACGGCGGCTCGATGGGGCCGTTCATCCCCGGCCTTGATGACATCCCCGCCCCGACCGATGCGGACAGCCCGTACAACGACGACGACGGTATGCCGCCCGTCAAGGCGACGGAGCATCCGAAGGGCGGGATCGCGCTGAAGGAGTCGGCCATCAACGCCGCCTATGACCGCGCGTGGAACTGCGCCCTCAACGTGCAGGGCGGGATCGCCACGGCGGAGTCGGTGCAGGCCGGAGCCGCCACGCTCCTGATCGCGTATGGGCGCGCGGGGATCGTCTGATGCCCTACCTCGTGAAGCACCGCACGATGGCGCTCTACGTCGGCGCGGGCGGGGCTATCGTGACGAAGCCGGAACTGGCCGAGCCGTTCGATGGCGTAGACAAGGCGCTGGCGGTACGACCCGAGTTCTTTGAGGTGCGATTCCACCTGATCGACTCGGAAGTACCTGAGAAGCCCACCGCTTCCGAGCCGCCCGATATGTTCGCGCAGGCCGACGCGGACGAACGCGGCAAACGCGAAGGGATGGCGCAGGCCGAGCTACACGCGACCGAACGCTGGACGCAGAAGGCGTACGACGCCGTGGTGTTCGTGAGTGGCCTGATGCCGGATTTTACCGCTGCCGACGTGGTATCAGCACTAAAGCAGTCCGGAAAGGATGTTATCGAATCGGAACGTAACCTCGTGGCGTTAGGGGCAGTAATGGCCCGCGCCGCCCGAGACAAGATCATCACGAAAAAGATCGGCGAATACCGCACCACTGGTCACCATAAGCGTCCTCAGCAGGTTTGGCGCAAAACAACTACTGCAGAGTTTAGGAGTACCCAATGAGCAGCAAGACTGCACGTTTATGGACGTGGGACGAGTGGAGGGACCATTACACCGTCCCAGAGCCGAATACAGGGTGTCTGCTATACCTACTGGGTCCGTACGACCGGTACGGGATGGCGTGGATAAACGGGAAGGCCATCGGAGCGCACCGCGTCCCGTTTGTGTTGCGCTGCATCCCTATCCCAAAGGGAGCTGTTGTACGGCATTCGTGCGATACACCAGCCTGCGTAAACCCAGACCATCTGTCGATTGGAACCCAATCAGAAAACTACGCCGACAGCTTCAGGCGCGGGCGCACGCAAGCCCTGATCCACCGGGGACGTTGCGCTAACGGCCATGACCTGTCTGTTGTTGGAACGTACCCAAAGCATGGCACCGCCCATGTCCGTTGTCGGGCCTGTGTAAGCAATCACAACAGGGCGAAGTATCTCAGGAAACATCCCAAGGCGAGGTCTTTCCGTAAGACGACCGTATCCGAGTTCAGGGGGAACTGATGGCCCGCATAACCCGATGGGATGTCCGCGTAGACTGCAAGCGATCTGTCCCCTTCACGCGAGACGGCGAGTGTGACGGTACCGTACGGGTCCACGGCTATGCGTGGCCCGCTGACCGCGAGGGTCCGTCCGGGGGCTCCTACGAGGTTGATGCGTGTGACAAGTGTGGCTTTGCAGACTGGTCGCCCGAGGAACGAGCAGAGATGCTACAGGAAGCTAGAGGTGCGAAATGAGAGAACTCCCGCAAACGTCTGGTAACTGGATTTTGTCGGCGACGTACTACGTTGAGCCGCCCGTGTATACGACCCGCCAGATGCGCGCCAATATCGAGGCCGAACTGTGGTCGGCAGCGGCGATCAACCTCATATACGGAGTCACGGATCGGGTGTTGATGCCCTCGCCGGTAATGATCGCGCGATTCGAGGCCGTATTCTGGAGTCCGAAGAAACGTCGTCGCCTGACGCGCGATCAGCGGATATGGATGTGCCTCTTGCTCTCTGAAATGGCGCTGGCCGAGGCGTTCCCCTATGCTCCCTAAGACGCCGCTCCGCAAGCGCACCCCCGACCGCAAGGCCCGCGAGTACGAACGAACGTATGGCGGGGACGCGAGGCGGGAGTGGGTGCGGTCGCTCCCGTGTCTCGTCTGCGGGAGCGTCCCAAGTAAGAACGCCCACGTCCCGAGCCGGTCAGGAATGAGCCGCAAGGGCGATGCGCGGTGGGTTGTGCCGCTCTGTGGGGTGCATCATCGTACGGGGAAAGACTCGCTCCACGAGCTGAACAAGGACGGCTTCCACGCACACCACGGCATCGACCTGATGCACACCGCTGAAATCGTGGACGCACGATGGGAAGTCCACCTCGCCACCCAACCGAAACCGGAGACACCGAAATGACGGATCGCGTACTGACGGACAAAGAGATCGAGGATGCCACGAACTTCCCGACAGACGGAACCCCCTTCGGCGGCATATACTATTGGCCTTCGTGGGCCGAGGCCAGCGTTACGGTGCGCGAGAAGCGCCACAAGATATTGCGTGCCTTGGAGCGTGCGGTCCTGAAGCGGGTGGCAGAGATCGACATTGACTCGCCCGTGATCCTGCATCGCGGCCACGAATACGTGTCGGTCGAGGAGTGCCGCGAGCGGGAGCGGAAGGCGGCAGAATGGGGCGCGCAGTTGCGGGCAGATGGGTTTGACGGGGCGTCGGTGTCGGAGCCGATGAAGGACGCCCTCAACCGTCGCTACCCCTCCCTCCTCCCAAAGACGCCGCCCCCGCTCAAACTCTCGACGGGCGAGTGGCGTTTTTCTGAGAGCCAGTTGCATCCCTGCCAGTGGTCGTGCGAAGACATCTGGTTCACGTCGCCGCACATCAAGTGGTTCACGTCGCCGCACATCAAGACCGCCGCTGACGCCGACGCGCTGGCCGCGTGGCTCCGGCAGTACAGGGAACGGTGATGCGCGTCCGTAGCGATTACTGCGTTTCGTGCCGCGCCTACCTCGACACCGAGGACGCCATCGCGGCGCACAATGTAGCCTGCGCCACCGATGGAGAGCGGCAGTACACGCGGATCGTCGGGATCGTCGCCCGCACCGTCGAGGCCACCCGCCTCGCGCAGGGCGCAGGTATCAAGGCCAAGGGAGCCTACGAGCAATGACAACCACACCGGACAAGGAATTGGCAATGACCGAGAACCTAGCCATCCGTGGCACAACCGAGCACTATACGGTCTTTGTGACAGGGGAGGCGAACCGCCCCCTGTTCTGGATCAAGCCAAACGGCGAGTCGTGGGTGGCCGAGAATGTGACGGAAGCCGCCCGCGTGTTCGTGGATGCGGTCAGCAAGATGATTGCCGCACCCTCCGCAAGCACCGACGCCCTATGACCCGTCTCGCGATCCAAGTGACGGTCCTCGGCGTCGTCGCGATCTACGTGATCCCGCGCCTCGTGGCCGAGCTACGCTGGTTCTGGAGGCGCAAGCCGTGAGTCAGGGGAAGGGATCGGCGCGAAGGCCCGCCTCGGTCCCGATCACGGACGAGGCGTGGGCGCGTGTCTTCGGGTCAGCCAAACCGCTCGCGCATTCGGGCCGTGGCGATGGCGTCACAGATGGCGTCGATTCCCTCGTCATGGATGACCGGAAGCAGGACATTGGCCAGCCCGCTCTCCGTGAGGGCGACGTGCGTTAGCTCGTGGTAGAAGACGCGCCACGCATTCTCGGGCGTCATGTGGGCGTCGAGTTCGATGATCCGTTCGTTCTCGTGCCACAGTCCCAAGCTCTCCGCGTTATCGGCGTTCTTCAGTCCTTCCGTGTGGTAGACCGGAATGGTCCCGCCCGGCGCGCGGACGCGCTGCGGAATCTTCGGCCACTTCCTCGCCTTGCGCGTCATTCGTCATCCTCGCCGTGGATCGCCTCGTGTATCCGTTGGTAGACCATATCCGCCGTGGGCAACGTCTCGCCACAGTACGGGCAACTCAGCCACGCCTTGCACTCGCTGAACGCCGTCCAGACCCAGCCCCCCGCACGGAAGCTGTACGTGAACTCGCCGCGCCGACACGCATCATCACGACCAACGCACTTGATGCGCGAGTCGTAACTATCGCAACGGTCGACGACGGGCATCTCACGGCTCCGCGTGTTTTTCGAGGTAGGCGGCGGCGGCGCGGAGAAGGGCCGGATCGTCAACGAAGCTGCCGATGCCCGTGTTGCATTGATGGCACAGAAGTGCCCGAACCTTCTTCCTGTCGTGGCAATGATCGGTCGCGAGGCGCTTTAGTTTTCCCTTGTGAAGCCGCGTTTCCGGCTTGCCGCAGATGGCACACAGGCCGCCCTGCGCTTCAACCATTGCGTTGTACTGGTCAAGGGTGATGCCGTAGCGGCATTTCAGTCCCGTATTGACCTCGCTATTCGGATGGCGCGCTCGCGACCGACGGCCCTGCTCAGCGTGCTGGGCCAGATACTTTTCGCGGTTTTTCTCCCGCCACCTGACTTGAGCAGCCCTGTTTCGCCCCGGGTTTTTCCGGTTTGCTCGCTGGCTATATTCACGCCCCTTCTCTGGATTGGCGCGACGCCACTGTCGATGATATTCGCGAATCTGCTCTACGGTCCTCGCCATCAGCCCCATCCCTCCGCTTTCTTGTCCTGCACAAATATGGGGGCGTTTACGGTAATGCCCCGTTCCGGCGTGGTCAACCAGAAACTCGCTGATGGGTCTTCGAACGCAAGGTTACTCCCATAAGAGTACTCGGAATAGCCCACCAGAGAACCTCCGACGATTAAGCCCTTGAGGAAATAGGACTGATGAAAATGTCCCATGACTAAGGTGTCCCAAGCATTGTTGGTCGCGGCGTCGCGCTTGGACTTTCTATGCACACCCAACATCAGCGGTGAGAGAAACCCTGACACGCCGGAACCGCCGACGAACTGATCGCCGTGACTTAAGACGTACCTGTGGTTGTACAGCTTGACGTGCGTGTCCGCCGACTGCGCGATCTGCGTCGTGATACGCTTGTCGCCCTTCAGCCCCCGCTCGACCATCTTCGCTACCAGCCAATCGAACGAGTCCGTTGCCCGATTCTTGGCGCGCGGCTTCCGCGTGTTACGCCCGTGGTTGCCGACGACGGCGCTGACGTGGACCTTGCCGAACTGCTCGGCCAGCAGCGTGATTCCGGCTTCCAACGGCTCCACGACCGACACGATGCTCTCGGTGATAACCGCCTCGTTCGTCTCGCGCAGTTCCTCGTGGATGATGCCCGAGAGCAGGTCGCCACCGAGGAACAGGTTGAAGCCCTCGTAACTCACGCCACTCAGGTAGTCGCGGCTCATCGTCACGGCCCCTTCAAACGCTCGCTGGATGCGCTGGTCGGCGATGGCTCTGTTGTACTTGTTCACGCCACCGATCTGCTCCGGCTTCACCACTTCGTCGTAGTGGATGTCGGTCAGGAGGAGCGAGGGAATCGCGGCGTGCTTCTTGGAGGGCTTCTTCGGGGCCAGCCACTCGGGCGGGGCCAGCTTCGCCTCGTCCAGCGATTCGTACAGCGCGAGCCGCTTGCGGACCTTCTCTAGCTCGATGGCCTGTTCGGCGGCGACGGCTCTCGCGGCTCTGGCGGCGCGGGCGATGTCCTGATTCTCACTAAACTTGGCTTGGGCCTTCTGGTCGTGGTATTCGTCGAAGGACGGGGCGGGTTTGCGGGTCATGGGATATGCCTCTGCGCCATGTGGGCGGTCAAATCTTGCGGTGTCACGGTGATGCGGTGGCACGCCTGCAACCACTCGATGATGTCCGACTGCCGGTGGCCCTTCCGCTTCGCCTCAATGACCATCGAGCGTACCGGCTCCTTGATGTTGCACACCGGACACGAGGCCCGCTTCTTCTGTAGCAGGAACTCGTCGAGTGATGTGAGCTTGCTGGGCGGCGTCTCTCCGGTCATGGGTGCGGGTTCGACCTGCCCGCGTGTCGTGCGGCCCACGGGACGGCTGGCCTCTATGCCGTGCACCTTGCGGAAGTGCTGTACCGAGCGCCTGTCCCGCCCGTGGTGCGCCCCGATCTGCGCGTCCGTCCAGCCCTGTTGCACCATATCCATCACCTGCTCCACCGTGAATGCGCTCGTACTCATTGCGTGTGTGTCCTCAGTTAGAGACAGAGGGGCCGTCTGCTAGGGTTGTATCCGTCCGATGGCATAGCCCGCGCCAGCGCTCAGGGCCATTCCTAGCCACTTTCGGGCCTTGGAAGGCATCTGGGCCTTCAGGGCGGCGATTTCGCGCTGGGCGGCGATTGCGCGCTGGCGCTCGGCTCCCACGAGTTGATCGCAGGTGGCGAGAGCTTTGGTGCAGGACTTGATGGCGGTGTCGGCGGTGGCGAGAGTGCCTACGGGGACCAGCACCGGCACGCTTTCCGGCTTCGCCACGCCCAGCGCCTTCAGGCTGTCCACCACACGTTCCAACTGCCGCAGACCCGTGGAGTCCCACTTCGTCTTCCACTTGGTCGCCCGTACCGTGTCAATATGATACGCCTTCGCCAGCGAGTCGGCGGTGCGCCTCCACTTGGCGGCGTCCGATCTGGCCTGCGCTGTCAGGACTTGCTCGCGGCCCAACTGTCTTTGATGTGCGTTATTCGCCGTGTATGCCGCCAACAGCAACGTTACGCCACCCGCGATCAGGTAGGCCGTCGTCGGGACGGAGCGGAGCCAAGTGAGTTTCACTTGAACATATCCAAGTCGAAGTTCGGCGCAGATTCGGGGTCGTGTTTTCGGCGCTCCATCTTGCCGGTGTGCGGATTGAGGCGCAGTTCCTTGCCGTCCTTCCATCGTGACACGATTTTATGGGTCGTCACGTCTTCGATGTGCCAGATGTTGCGCCAATGGGCGATGACTTCCTTGCAGGACGCGATCTGTTCCGGCGTCAGCGGTTCCGTGCCGTCGTTGCGGTTTGCGAACGCCACCGACAGCGAAATCCCGTTGATGTTCCGCGCCCCGCGCCACGCCGAGTAGCCCACCGCCCACGCCCTGCGCGTATCTGGCACACAGCGATACTTCGTTCCCTTGCGCCCGATGAGGATGTGGTAACTCACCTTGCTATCGGGGTTCTCGATCCAGCCGAGTGTGGCCTTTTCGTTGGGCGAAGCGTCTGAGTGAATCACGATGACCCGCACAGCGGCGGGGCGCGCATCCTGATTCGGCGACAACCGCGCGACTTCAATCATCGCCGCGTTCGTCAAAATCCATCCCCGGATAGGGCGGGGCAGCCGTCTTCGCGATACTGCCTGCCGCTTCCTTCAGCGCGGGGGCCATCAGCTTCGCGCGGGCAATCGGCACAACGATGATCGCCGTGCAGAGCATCGCGAACGCGACGAACGACAGCGCCGCGACGAGTACGGGCCACGCCTTCGGGTTGACCGCCGCGACCACACCAGCGCCAAGGCAGAGGATACCGCCGAGGACCGCGAAGCCGATGAACAGCGCCCAGCCCGGATTGTAGTCGCCATCCTTTTCAAAGAACAGCGGGTTTTTTCGATCATGCAATGGCACGGAATCCTCCACTTGCAACCCAAAAGGCAATTGTCTTTCTGTTCTTCGAGGAGTTACAAGACCGACACGCCGGTACGACGTTTGAGATGTCGTGCGCGCCACCCCTGCTTAGAGGTACCGCGTGGTCTAGGGTGAGTCGCAATTGTCGGGCGCAATAGGCGCATCTGCCCCCGAACTCACCCACAAGCGCAACCCATTGTTCGGGCGTTATCCCATCTCCGGGCGCCCCGAGCAACCGCGCCCGCCGTCGCTGTACGTCCGCCATTGTCGCGCCGGGATTGTCCCGCCTGCGCTTGCGCTGGCCAGCGGTAAGAACGACACGGTGCCTCTTGTTGTATCGTCTTTTACGCGCGAGGTCAAGCGCCCTACTGTTGCCTGCCGGTTTTCTGCGGTTGGGAAACCCAAGACATTCGCGACAGGCCCCGACCGGCTTTCCGTTTGGTAGTTGGTAGAACGCATCGGCGGCAAGATCGCGAGAACACCGAAGGCACTTTTTCCGAACGTTTCCCTGCTCATCGACGCGGACGTGTCCCCAGCGGCCGCGCTGAGACCCCGCGTTTTGTGGCTTGGGTTTTGTCATCGGCCCATCTTTTCGCGCCAGAGCGTACCGCGCATTCGCACCCCCAAGAGTCGCCCTACTATACGTTCCCCCGCGTGACACCGCAAGACTACTTGCACCGCCGATTATCGGGCTGTTGCACGCAGAGCATATCCAGCGTAATGCTCCGCAACTCCCCGAGTTCACTGGAGATCGACTGGACCGCCGCCTTGTCGGCCTTCTGCTCCTGCACCCGATTCACCTTCGCTTCGAGGGACGCCCACGCGATCCCTAACGCCAAGGCGTACAACGCGATACGAATGGTCGGCGAGTCTACGATGTCACGGGTCGTCATGGAACGTGGCTCAGTGAGGGGTTAGAGCGAGGACATCCGCACCTTGTATTGTGCCTCGGTCGTGTCGCTGACCGTTTCCGTATCCCACGCCTTCGGGGATTCGAAGTACCGCGCCGGACCACCGCGCACCGCGCCGTAGTCCTTCACGTCCTTCGTGACGATGCTCCCCGCCGCGACCTTTGCGCCCTTGCCGATCCGGATGCCGGGCAGGACTACGACGCCCGCGCCGATGGCCGCGCCGTCTTCGATGACCGGCGGCTGGGCCTTGTAGGGCGGCTCCCACGGCTTGCGGATACGGGGGTGCATATCGTCGCAGAACGTGACGTTGGGGCCGATGAACACGTCCTTCCCGATGACGGAATTGTTCGGGATGAAGACGTTGTAACCGATACGGCTGTTGTCGCCGATGCGGGTGTTGTGGCCGATCTCTGAGCACCGGCCCACAGACACGCCATCGCCGAGCACCGCATCGTGCAGGATGGCGGCACAGCCCCAGATCGTCGCATCCCGCCCGATGCGCGCCGAGTGATGCACTTCAGCGGTCGGATGGATGCGGCACGGCGGGCGCGGGGGATAGCCGTCAATCGGGGACACAAAGGGTTCGATAGTCATAGAATCTCCCGGTAGACCCGAGCCATGTGTTCCACCGTGGCGCTGAGGTCTGGGACAGGGGTGGAAACGCGCGGCTCGACATCGCCGCCGAGGATTGCCCTCAACTGCTTCGCCATCTCGCGCTGGTCGCCTTCCGTGACCCAATACGCCGCGTGCGGGTTGCCCGCGTAGGAAATGGTGCGCGCGCCCGATGCCGCCGCTTGAAGCGACAGGTGGTTCAGGTCGCCGTACCTCACAAGGCCGCAGAAGAAATCGGTGGAACGGAAGGCATTGCGGAGCCCTTCGTTGTCGAAGGTGTGTGGTCCGATGTAACTGGTAAACGCGGTGCCGTTTCCGTCAACAATCGGAAAGATCGCGCGGTGCATATCCTTGGGCATATAGATCGAATGGAGTCGCGCGTCCGGATACTCCGCCACGATGTCCGGCCAAAGGAAGTACAGGTCCAACGGCCACTTGATGCGGTGCGGGTTCTCCGCCGTGAACACACTCGGCTCGCCCGCAAACTTCCCCCGTGACGCCACGGGATCGCACCAGAACGCGCGGTCCACGCCTAATGGCACGAGGTCGCACGGGCGGGCTCCCTTCCAGAGGAACTTGTCGTAAATCCACTTGTGCCGTTCCCAGAACGTCACGCGTGCATCGGACACGCGGAGCCAATGCAGGAGCAGTTGGACACCATCGCCGTGCCCGTAGGCCCCGCCCTCAGCGTCCGTCACGGCCCCCTCGACGACGTGTTCCGGCGTCCCGTGGCCGACCCAGACAATCCGGAGCGGCTTCGTGGCATACTGGTAGAGCTTGGAGGGGATATGGGTGTGGAGAACGTGGATATCCGCATCGTATGCCGACGCCCACGTCGAGGAATCGGTCGGGTCCGCTATCGCCGAATCAAGGCCGATGGCACACTCGCCAGCGACCAGCGACTCGGCGACGCGGTGCATTCCCGACTTGTTTTGGATCGTCCAATGACGGACAATAAGCGCCCCCTGCACCGGCTCTGCGGCGGGTACAGGGACGGGCTTGCGTTTCTTCATGGTACTCTCGGTTGAGGTTACAGGGCGTGCTTGACCCGCTCTAGCGCGCGGGCCGTGATCGTCGGACGGACCTTCACCTTCTTGGGCCGCTTGTGCATCGGCTTCCGCCGCCCCGCCATATCGACGGGGGGCTTCATCCGTTTCGGTGCGCCGGACATTGGCATATCGAGGAGGCCCATACTACCACCCGGCCCGTGTCGCGCGGCTTTCGCACGTACTGACCCGCACCGCACCACTCGACGCCTTGGAACTGGCCGTCGAAGCAAGAATCGAGCTTGACACCTGCGCCGAAGTGGCCGCAGAAACCAGCAGACCCGAAGACGTGCCCTTGGAACTAGCCGTACTAACCAGCGTGGACACGGAGAGCGCCTTGGAGTCCGCTGTCGAAATCAGGACGCCCGCCGAGACGTTCTTGGAAAGCGCCGTGCTGATCGTGGCCGACGTGCCCGCCGACGTGGCGAGAGAGAGGGACGAGGACGCCCGTGTCCCGACCGATGTGCCCTTGGAGTCGGCCGTCGAGCAGACGGTGGAGCTGGATACAGACTTGGAATCGGCGACGGACGTGTTCACGCTGACCGACACCGCCTTGGAGTCGGCCACGCTGATGTCGGCCATCACCTTCGCCGCCGTGGAGTCGGCGGTACTGATGTTGTCCATCACCAGCGACGCCTTGCTCAGCGCCGTGGAGATGTTGCGAGAGCGCCGGAAGGTGGACATAGGTTAGTGCCCGCCCGAGGTGAGGCGCGATTCCAGCACCGACGCCCGCGTACCTGCCGACACGCCCTTGCTGTCCGCCGTGGAAATGTTGGTCGAGTTCGACGTGGCCGCGCTCGTCGCCGAGGACGCCGCCGTGGAATTGCTGACCGCCTTGCTGTCCGCCGTCGAGGTCAGGACCGACACGCTGACGGCCTTGCTGTCGGCAACCGACGCCGCCGTAGCCGCGCTCACGCCCGCCGAGTCGGCGGCAGAGAGTTGCGTGGCCGTGGAGGTTGCCGCCGACGACGCACCCGAGATCGCACCCGAGTTGCTGACGTTCTTGCTATCGGCGACCGAGATGTTGCCCGAGTTGCTGACGGCCTTCGAGTCGGCGGTCGAGGTCAGGACGCTGACGCTCGTGGCCTTCGAGGACGCCTCGGACGTGGCCGCAGACGCAGCCGTCGCGGCGGACGTGGCCTTGCTAGAGGCCGTGGAGGTGGCACCAGAACTGGCGGACCCCGCACTCGTCGCCTTCGAGTCCGCCGTACTGGTGTTCTTGCTGAGAATCGAGCCCATCGTCCATCTCCTTGCAGATACGTGGTACGCAGGAACGCCCTGCGCGGCGGCACCGCTACACCGGACCCGCGAGACTTCCCCGCCTTGGCGTCCCTCTGCAAGAACGCTCCGAACGGGCTACGACCTGCTAATACTCCAACAGCCCCCGAACTCGCCCACCCGCTCGGCCTGCGCGAGCGGCAACGCCAAGTCCGAGTTTCCGCTTCGATTCCTCTAGTGCGGCCACGCGCTCCCGTGCCCGACGAATAGCGTCCGGCTCGTCCAGCACGATGTCGAGGAACGACTTGTCAATATCTCCCTGCCGCGCCAGTCGGCGAGACGCCAGCGCATCGGTCGCCATCCGGCGTCCTGTCTGCGTCGCCCACCACCACGGGTTGATCGACATTCCGCCCGCGATTTCCGACAGCAACGATCCGCGTGGCGCATCCGTCGCCAACGGCGCATCGAGAATGCCCTTGGACGTTTCCCCAGCCCGCGTCCACGCCCCTTCGATGTTCGCCATCCGGCGCGCATCGTCCGGACTGGCGGCAAAGGCGAACCGCGTCTGCCTGCCGGGATTCTCTAGGTTGAGCGGCCTGCCCTCGGCCAGTTCGTTGCGGAAAGCCGCTGCCGTGCCCTGTCGCAGTGCCTCGCGCCCCGTATCCGGCATACCGAACAACGACTGCTGAATCTCGCCAAGGGACGGCTTCGTTCCGGTGCCGATGGTCGGGATATCGAGAATCCCGCGACCCGTCAGCCACCCCGCCGCTTCTGGCGATTGTGGAATCTCGGCTGGGGCCGGTGGAGGCACCGGACGGGCCGGAGTTGCGGGCCTCGGAGGCGCGACGAACGGAGCCCGCGTCGGCGTTGCAATCTGCTGGGCGATGCGCCGGGAAGCCCCCGGCGAGAACGCCAGATCGGCGTCCTGCGCCAGCGTCGTGTTCGGGTCAGAGAGTTGCTTGGCGAGCGCGTCGCGGGACTTGCCGCTTCGGATCACCCGACCGAAATAGGCCCGCCGCCCCTGCCGGTACAGTTCCTGCTGGCTCGGCGTCATTTCGTCGAACGACTTGCTCCACCGACCCTTGTTGGCTCCTGCCGCGAAGGCCCGCATATCGTCGGACATATTCGCATACTGGAGGTCAACGTCTGCCGCCGCTGACGATTGCTCCCGAAGGGCGGGAAGCATCTTGTCGCGGGCAAAGATGGCATCAGCCGCGCTCACTCCTTCAATCGGCCCTTGCCCAGCCCCGACCTTCGCCGCCTTGTTGACATATTCCTTCATTCGGTGCCACGCCTCGGCGTCCGGCACGGCCTCAAACTCGGCAGAGCCGGGGCGAAGCGGGCGAGTCGGCAACTTCATTGCGTCGTCAAACTGCGCGAGGTCGGCGCGCTCGGACTGCACCTTGGCCCACACCTTCTGGCCCACGGAGGTCTTCAGGAACGCCTCGGCCTGCGGCGTCATCGGGACTTCCTTGCCCCGCGTGGCCTGCCAGATGTCCTCGTATGATTTGCCGACCTGCCCACGCGCCTCGTGCATCGCCTTCAGCGTGGCATCCACGTCAGGAACGTCGCCCTCGGCCTTCAGGACATTAAGGGCATCGGTTGGCGTCGGCTCGGTTGGCTTGGCCGCGACATAATCAGCCCGTGCCTGTTCTTTCTGCGCGGCGTAGGCATCGCGTTGCTTGGCAACCAACTGTCGATACTGCTCTTGGAGGGTTCGCACTTCCTCGGCGTACTGCTCTTTCTGGAGTCCGTTGGCCGCATCCCGCGCCTGCTCTGCCGTACGAATCTGCGCGGCAAGGCGTACGGCATCGTCCTCGTTCGTTCGCGTCACTTCATCGAACGCGCGGAGTAGCCCGCCCTGCTTCTCGTCCATACGCGGGGCCAGCTTCGCCTCAGCCACGGCCTTGCCCTTCGGCGACTGCGCGGCCTTGCGCGCCGCCGCCGTAGTGACGGGTCCGGCCACGTCAATCGCCAGCGGAGCAGGGGCCAGCGGATCGCGAATCACCGGCACTTGCCGCGTTACCGGCGCGTCGGCAATCGCCGTCTGTTCGACCAGCGCCTCACCGGCAGTCGGCTTTTTGGCGAAACGCGACGCAATCGTGCCGAACAGCCCGCCAAGGCCCGCGCCCCACTTTGCGCCACTGATGGCAGGGTCCACGAACCCCGATTCGGTCCCGATGTTCTCGCCCGCACCCTGCAACGCGCCCTGTGTGCCGCCTTCTAGCGCACCAAGGCCAGCCCTGAGGAGCTTCGAGCCCGTCTTGATCTTGCCAAAGAAGCTATACGGATTCGCAATACCACCGGCTACGCCCAGCGCCAGTCGTTCGGCGGCGGGCATCTGGTTATAGAGCGCCTGACGGGCATCACGGTTCGCACGGAACGCCCCTTCGCCCTGAAAGAGCGACTGCAAGGCGTCGGTGGCAAGCCCCGCCCCGCCCCACGTTCCCGCGTCAAGCAGGTTGACGAAACTCCGCGCGAGTTCGTCGCCGGTTGTCAGTTGGCGTTCGGGGTCGGCGGCATTGGCGGCGGCGATCTCCTCGGGGGACCGGACACCACGCGGCGGAGTACGCCCCTTGCCTTCGCGCTCACGTGCCCGAGCGCGAGCCCGCGCCAGTTCGAGTTCGTCAGGCATTAGGGCTTCCTCGGATTCTTCTTGATCCACGCCTCGACATCAGCGGCGCTCGCGTTGGAGCCGAGCGCGGCGAATGCACGGTCGTAGTCTTCGGCGGTCGCCGACGCGGTGTCTTCACCGTAATAGGCCAGCGCCGGGCGCGCCGAGCGGGCAATCAGGTTGCGATAGTTCTCCCGTGCCGCCGCCTTGTCCCTGCGCGTTCCGGGATCATCAAACCCGCTGTCCACATACCGATCAATCGCATCCACGATTTCGAATGGCTGGATCGTTGCGCCCGTTTCCTTGCGAAGCACGGCTGCCGTGAACTCGCGTGCGGCACGGAAAAACCGACGCTCATCAGATGTAAGGGCTGCCGTCGCCAGCTTGGACGGATCGCGACGGATCAGCGCCATCATTTCGGGGCGAATCTTGCCCACGGTCTCGCGGATCGTCGGAAGGGCATTGTCCATCATGCCGAGATAAAGCGCCGACTTTTCTTGCGCTTCGGTTGGAGCTTTGACAGGCCGTGCCGCCTGATCTTTTTCCCGCTCTGGACGAATCACCCAGCTATCAAATACGCCGTCCTTGAACTTCGCCACCCCACCAAGATGCCCACGCTCCTCAAACTGCGGAACACCCTTGTCAATGGAGGGGATGGACGTGATCTCGCGGCCCGTTGCCTTGTCGCGGAGCGACTGCCCCGGCGACATCACGACGGTCGCGCTTTCCGGTGCGGGCGGTTCTAGTGAGTTGACGAGCCCCGCCAACTGCGCGGCGGCGGGATCACCGGCAATCGCGGCTTCGAGAGAGTATGCCTTGAGGCGCTGTAGCATCTGCGCCTGCGTTTCGTTCGGCTGGGGGGCGAAGCGCGCACGGAGCGCGGCCATTGTAGCCTGTCGCTCGCGACCCGTCTTGTACTTCGAGACGTTTTCCTTGCGCTGTGCCATCTCGTCGAGGTTCATACGCATAATGTTCTGCGGTGACTCCCCGATCAGCCGACCCAGCAACGACTGGACGCGCCCCGGCGTGGCCTGCGCCAACTCCTCGCGACTGAACATCCCCGTGTATTCGGCGGGGGCTTCCGGACGGGCCAGCAACCCGCCCGGTCCTTGGCTGACCATTGCCCGCTGGTACACCTCGGGCGGCGGCTCCATGATCGGAGGAACGCCCGGAATCGCCGGATTCACCTGCGGCGGCGGTGGCGTGGGTGGCGCTCCCATCAGCGCGTTCTGTGGCGCGGGCGGTCCGCCTGCCATCTTCTTCCGCAGGTCCGCAATGGCCCCGTAGTCAAGAAGAAGCATGGCTAGACCCCCACCCGCATCCCGTACGAGAAGTCCGCGCCCGTCCTGCTTGTGGCCTGATTGTTGCGGTCCTGATACTGCGTGCCGTACGGCATTCCAGTGAAGCCCTGCCGTAGCATATTGAGTCGCCAGAGGTCAGGCGAGCCCGCCGTCATCCCGAGGTTGGCCCCCGCCCCTGCGGCGTTGAAGCCCATCCCCGCCTGCTGGGCGGCACGGCCCATCGCGCCCTCGAAGCCGGAGTTGAGCAGGCCCGCGATCTGGGCGTTCTGGTTGACGCGGTTCTCGGCCAGCGCCGTTCCCGTGGCGATGCCGTGACGGGAGCCCCCGAAGGCACCCGCCCGAGTCGCGGCGTCGTTCATCTGCATCTCGGTGCGCTTGTCGCCGCGAGCGAACTGTGCCATCAGGGAGTCGATCACCTGACTCTGGTACGGGTTCATGTACTTCGCGGCGGCGGCGGCGTCACCCCCGAGGGCGGCATTGCCCTGCGCCCCGTAGCCCATCTGGCCGGAGTAGAAATCCTGTGCGCCACCGATGGAGCCCGGCACCGAGGAGCCAGCCGCACGGGCCGCGCCGTAGATTTCGTCAATCTTGGCCTGAGTGGCCGCGTCTGGTCCCTGTGTTCCGGATCGTCCGCCGCTGGTGGTGGTCTTGTCGGTGGAGACCTTAGTGTTTGCCTTCGCCTTAGCCATTGATCGTTCGCTCCATGATGACTAGCCCGGTGTCTGCCCACCCCGAACGGACAAGGAAACTCCTCGCCCAACCCTTGCGACCCACCAACCGCGCAACGGTGCATCCCTGTTCTTCCCCCCAACGGAGGATTCCGGGTGTCATTGCCTCCAACTCTGCCATCTCACCACCAGCCAGAAAGAAATGTAACACTTTTCCTCTCGGCTGAACATCTATCTGCGTTACTACCACCGACTTCGGCCCATACCACGCCGCCGCCTCCCCCCGCGCCACCTCGTCGGCCACGTCCTCAAACGTGTACGACTGCCCGCCGTAGGCCAGCGCGGCCTCAATCTGAGGGCGGTAGTCGGCAAGGCTAGGCACCCGTCGTCCGGTAAACGGTTGTAATGATTACCCTTGCGCCACTTGGCATTTCGACGTGAGAGAGTTGCGTCGGGGCCGTGTCAGAGTCTACCCGACCCAGAATGATGCTCGTCCCTGACGCATCCACGCGCCCCATAATCTGATACCCGTTCCACCCCGACACGCCTGAGTAGAACGCCACCGGAGCCGCCGCCGTCTCTGCCACTGTGTAGGGGAGGCCCGTGATCGCCACAGAGCCCGTCAGGCCCCCGAGACTGTTGAGCGTGAAGTCGCACGTTGCCAAGACGGTGCGCCCGATCCGCGAGTACTGGCCTGTCCGGGCGGTGTAGGTAATGCCCGTGGATGAGCCACCAATCGTGACGGTCGGCGTCCATGTGCTTTCAATCGGCTGCGTGATGTAGCGGTTACTGGCGTTGCCGGACCAGTTCGTGATGATGGTGGCGATCTCACCCGTCAGGATGATCTTGCCCGTCTGGTTCGGCGTCTCTCGTGGCGTGCCGTCAATGGCCGGGTCAATCAGGGTGATGGACGTACTGGCCTGCGCCTCCAAGTCCACGCTGACGCCCGACTCGATGCGCGGGGCCACGTACGTCGTATTCGCGCCCCGCAGGACCGCCTTACCGCCCGTGCCGTCCTGATCGAACCGTATACTAGCAAACACCGACGAGGCCCCGCCGACCGACCACGTGATCGGATGGGCCGTGCCCGTGCCAGTCGTGGTGCCGGTCGCCACAAAGGTCACGCCCACGGTGTTGGCCGACGCTCCGGCAAGGACAAAGTTGCTGGTCCCGGTCGTGGTGATGACATACCACATCCCCGTCACCAGCGCCGTCGCGGCCACCGCCGAGGCGGTACAGCGTTCCGAGTGAATCTTGGAGAACGTGCAACTCAGCGTATCGGGATCAATGAATATGGCCCGCTGGGCAGCGGTTTCGACCTGCAACCGCGTAATGTGCATCTCGTTGCTGGTCGAGCCGTCGTTATTGACCGAGAAGGCGTACTGCGAATCGTTTCCGCAGTATTCGCAGGACAGCGTATCAAAGATCGTATCCCACACCTTGTTCAGCTTGAACGCGAACCCGTCCAGCCCGTAGACGCGGACGTGGTTGACCACGCCCATCAGCGCGTTTTGGAAGCACACCCCGTTCAGGACGGGGCGACTGCCCGCGTTGTTCCCGTAGAGCGCGAAGCGGACGTACTGCGGCTTCTCCGCGAACAGGACGGCGGTATATCCCGTCCCCGTCGCCAAGATGCCCGGCTCGGCGGTCGAGATGTCCGTGCCGTTGTAGTTTCCGCCGTGGGCGATGTAGTCAAAGATGAGGCCCGGCCCACGCACGGTCAGCGCGCAGGGGGTCGCGGTCCCCGTCCCGGTCCCTACCCCCGTCGCCACGAAATGTACGCCGACCGTGTTGGCCGACGCGCCGATCAGCGTGAAGTTGGTCGAGCCGACCGTCTTGATCGTGTAGCCCGTCCCCACCACAAACGATCCGGCGGTCACATCAGATGGGGCCGAAATCTTGACGATCATGGACCCACAGTTGACAACCCGCTGATCGGTATATGCCTGCGTCAGCGCGGCCTGTAGCGCCGTTGTGTCGTCCGTGACGCCATCGCCCACCACGCCGTAGTCCTTGGCGTTGATGTATGTCAGGATGTCCTCGGCCCGCACGCCACCAGAGGCCCGCCGCAGGGCGTCCTCAATGGTGCGCCGGTTCTGCGCCTCCTCCACCGGATCATACGCTTTCGGTGGCCGTCCCAAGGCCATCGCCCCACCGAGTGGCTGTACCATCTAGCGCCTCGACGACCGGACGACGCCGAGCCGGATAACGCCCACACGCCACGCCGACGCTACGGCTTCCGTCAGTTTCAGACGCACCTGTCGCGCCTTCACCCGCACCGAGGTCGAGGCCGTCAGGGTGTAGGGGCCGTACGTCGTCTCGGAACTGTCTGGATTCTGTGCCCCGTAGATCGTCAGGTTCACATCGCCCACGGTCTCGTCGTCAGGGATGACCTTCTGGATTTGGACGAGGTTGTCCCCGTCCTCCAGTTCCAGCGGCCCGCTCGTCAGTGACGGCGTGCCTTCGGAGTTGCGATCCGTGCCCGTCTCGTGCGTGAAGATCGTGCCGGAGGAGTTCATCATCACCGGCCCCGTCGTCACGCCCGCGATGTAGGGCACGCCAGCCGTGCGACAAAGCGACCCGTAGACCCAGTGGTTCTCGCGGTAGTTGTGGGTCACGTAGCGCGTGATTTCCGTCTGTGCCGCGTGCGGGTAGTACCACGTGATCTCGCTGAACGCCGGATTGTCGTGCGCCCAGATGAGATGCACGTAACTCCGGTTGATGGAGCCGAACACGTAGTCCTGCACATCACACGGCATCGGCTGGACGAACCCGTCGAACCGATAGAATCCGCTCGTCCCCATCCAGTACGCGGCGGTATCCGTCACCACGGCGGCGTTCGGCGAGATAATCCCGCAGTTACCCCCGAGTTTGTCGAAGCGGTAGAGGAGATCGCCACCGATGTACGTCGCGCCCCACAAGTCCACGGTCGTCCACAAAAGCGTCGTCCCCCGACTCACCTTGCCGCAGACAAGCTGCCCGTTGGTCGAGAGATCGAACGAGCCCGCCGTATTCGTGGCCGAAGGCGTCCAGTCGGCTTCCGCCAACCCGCCTTCCTGCGTCGCCCACGCGACCGTGCGCGGATTCGGGAGGCCCGTCGTCAGGATGTAGCCCGTCGCCCAGTCGGTCGAGCCCAGCGCCATCAGGAATCGTTCGGGGGTGGCGACCATCGCCCACGTCTTGTTCCACGATGACGTAGCTTGGTATGGCATTAGTTTCGTGGCAATGTTCGCCGTGTTCCCGTCCCACTTATACGCGATGCTCGCGGCATTCGCGGCAGTGTGCGCCACCGCCACCACGTAGTTCCCGTACACGTCCAGCGTCCACGAGACGGTTGTCGCCATACCAGACGGCGTGATGTCGTAGAGAACGGTACCGACCAGCGCGAACAGATTCGTCGTCGTGGCAATGACCGTACACGGTGCATTTGCTGATCCGCCCTGTCGCAGGTACGTGATTGCCGCCCGAGGCACGCCCGCCATCGACGCGCCCGAGGTCGTCCACGCTGTCCAGCCCCCAATCGGCTGGATGGTATCGTTGAAGAACCGGACGAAGTTGCCGGAGTTCCAGCGATCCTTCGCCTGATACGTCGTCCCGTTATCACGCAGGCCCGGAGGCAGTTTCAGCGGCAGGAGCTTGTACACGGCTCACCCGATAGTGAAAGGAAGCCGAACTTCGACGAGCCCCGCGCCGTACTCCTCGCGCTGGCGCACGTCGTTCAACTGGTCAATCGCCTTGTCGAACTTCGCCTGCCACACCGGAATCCGCTCGTCGTTCTCAAGATACGGGGCCGCTTGCAACAGGCACCCGTACAGATAGGCGTCCGGCGCTTCCGTCAGGACGGCGTTGGTCGTGTTCGATCCCGACAGCGCCGTGAACTGCATCGCGTAGACCACGGTGCAGTCGTAGGACTGGTCGGGTTCCGGCGCGAACTGGAACTTGCTATTGTAGTACGCGACGTGCGTGGGCCGTCCCGTCACGCCACCGTACATCGCCTTGACCTCCGCGAGCTTCTGCGGCGTCACGATCTTCAGCGGCACGTCCTGATAGGGGTTGCCCGAGTCCAGTGTCAGCGAGATCGGCTCCGCCATATCCGCAGGCGGGGAAATCTCGGCGGCGTTCGCGTAGATCGTCCCCGTCTTCGTCGTGCGCCGAACCCGCCGCTTCAACTCGGCCTCGCATAGCGGGAGGAAGTCGTAGTCAATGGCGGTCGTGAGATCGGTGCGCCCCAACCAATCGGCGACGGCGGCTTTGAGTTCCGTGTAGGTGGACAAGGCCATTAGGGCTTCTCCTGTTGTGCCAGCGCCGCGTCACGGGTCATCCGTGCGTGGCCCATCTCGAACGCGAACCCGCCCAGATGCCGCAACTCCTCCGACAGCGCCCCGTCCACCCAGATCGCGAACCCGTTGGCCCGCGCCTTGTCGCAGAAGTACACGTCCTCGCCGCCGTACTCGTCGGCCTTCGGGGCGTAGCCAATCGCGAAGTAGGGCTTCGTCAGCGCAAGGAACACCCGCACCTCCGTCAGCATACAACCCATCCCCGCGTGCTTCGCCTCGACCAGATCGCTCCCGTGGTCGAACACGTATTCCCCGCTTTCCAGCACCGCCGTCGGAAGGATCGGCGGCTGGCGGGTCGGGTAGTTTGCCGCCACCACCGGCTTCTCGTGCCGCAGGAGCCGGAATAGCGTATCCTTCGGGAACCGCATATCCGCATCCAGCCAGAGGATGTGCGTGGCTGTCCGCTCCACCGCGTGCGCCACCAGAGACGCCCGTGCCCGTGGCAGGTACGTCCCCTGCACCAGCGCCAGATGCACCTCCATCTCGGGCCGGACGTGCGTGGTATACGCCATCATCAGCGCCAAGTCCTGCGCGAACCGCGCGTGCACCAGCTCCCCGCACGGCACCGCGATCAGCACCTTGTACAACGGCTGTCCGCTGTCACTCACCAGCGTCATACGCGCCCCCGCTTCACTCGGAAGTGGGCATTCGAAGGATCGTTCAGCCATGCGCGATACCGCTTCTCGTCCAGAATCTCGCCGCCCGTCGTCATAATCTGGGCCTCCGCGAGCTTCATCAGGATCGACAGCGGGATATGCGCGACGTGGTGCCACTCGCCCTTCCATCCCGTGTCGTTGTCGTTCACCACCGCCTTGTTCAACTCGATGATATGCTCGATGTCCTGCTGCGTCTCAATGACGTAGCCGCCCGTCACGGGATCGAAGTGGTAGAACTCCGTGATTCCGGTGAGCGGGTCGTGATCGAGTAAACGTGGCTGCGGCATACCCATCCTATGTCATGAAGTTGTCCGTCCCAGCACCCGCTCCACATTCTGCACCAGCGCCTTCAGTTCCTCCAGCGTGGCGTCCCGCTTCAGCGTGTTGCACCGAAAGCAGGCCAGCACCACATTGTCCGGCGTGTACCCCCTCGCCGTGTCTACGCGGTCCAGCGTCGGCGAGACGTTCGTGAACGCCTTGGTTCCCATCTCCAACCCCACCCCGCAATAGGCACAGTGCGGGTCCGTCTCCCACGTCGCCTGTATCGCAAGCGGGTCCAGCGCGAACTCCCGTCCGTCCCGCTTGGCCCGCCCCTTCGCCTGCATACACAACGCCCGTCCCGTCAACCGCTCCCTGTTCCTGCGCTCACTCGCCCGAATCCCATCGCGAAACGTCTTGTTGGTCGCGTACTTGATCCGCAACTTCTCCAGCATCTTAGCCCGAGTCGCCGGATCGGCCCTGCGCCGACGCTCGTGGTCTCGGTGATACGCTTGCGTCTTTTTTCTATACTCCGGATCTCCGTGGTATCGCTCGTACTGCCTTCTCCGGACACATCCCTTGCACCATCCCCCAGAAAAATCTGATCGCGGGAGAACCGCACCGCACTTCGGGCACCGCTTCATGGTGGTAGTCATGCCACATAGTACCACCGGAAGTTAGGAATGTCAATGCCGAGGTGCGGCACGGAACCCCTTCTACATCAACGACTTACGAGGTCGACAAATCGTTGACCAAACCCAATCCTTTTTCATTCAGCACTTTGAGGCCGAACTCGACGAGGATCATCTTGTTGTCCGCGTCGCCGGTCTTGGCGAGGTTCAGCGAGTGGAACGGACGCAGGTAGTTCACCTGCACCAAATCCCAATCAAGGAACAGCGCCGCGTTCTGCGGCTGGAAGCGGTTCGGCACGACGGAGAGCCGCCCGAAGTCGCTGACGTAGGTGTCAGCCGCGCCGACGATGGTTGCCGCCGACTTGCCCACGTTCGTCATCAGTTCCACGACGCCAGAGAACGCCGAGAACGCCTGCTTGTTGAACGCGCCCACCATGATCGTGCTGGTGTTCGCGCCCGACGTGAAGCACTGCTGGAGCACGCTCTTGACCTGCGTCTCCGTGAAGGCGCGGGCCGTGCCGTCCGTCCACGTGCCCGAGGGGGTCGTGGTGTACGACGGGATCGTGGCGTCGCTCGCCTTGTCGTAGTTCGTCTTGATCCACGCCTTCAGGCCACCCGTGACGCGCGCCGTAGTGGAGTTGCCCGCGTTGCACGCCTTGTTGGCGAGGAGCGAGGATTCCATGTCGCGCTTCAGGGCCTTGCCCTTCGAGGCCACGACGTAGCCCATGTCGTTCGCGCCGCCCGCCGAATCCACCACCTCGACGGTGCCGGAGAGCGAGGCGAGCTTGCGCGCGATCTCGACGTAATTGCCGAGCCGCACCGTCGCCGTGATGGCGGGGTACGACGTGATGTTGTCGCCTTCGAGCTGCTGGTTCGACGTGACCGCCGAGTCCAGCGTATCGGTCTGCCACTCGTAGAACGTCTGCTTCGCCTTGCCCTTCTTCGCGTTCGAGAGGAACGGGGTTTCCACCATGTTATCGCCTCGGCTCTTTATCCTAGGCTTCTCCGCATTACGGCGGAGGTCAGACTATATCATCCCTTTCGGGGACGGCGCTCGTGGAGGAAATTACTGCCATTGGCTTCCGGATCGGGCCGTACGTTCTGCGACTCCAGATTCCCATGCACTGCTTGCCGCAAAAGAGCGCCCGCTTGCCCTTCACGTCAGAGAGTGGCTTGGAAATCGTGAGGCCACAGTTGTCGCACTGGCCGACCCATCGCCGGTAGGCTCGTCCTCTAGTCGTTACACCTTCCCGAATGTTTCCACTCGGGCTTGGCACGGGATTGCCCTCGGATTGCTCCGGTCGGGTGTCCCCCGTTTTCACCGTCTTTGCGTTTAGTGCAGTATGTTCGGCCCAATGGCAACGATAGCAGAGCGTTTCGCCGTTGCTTACGTCCCACCGGAGTTCTGGATGATCCTTGTACGACTTCAGGTGATGCGCGTGCAGTTCCACGCCCGCCGCCCCGCACCGCTGACACGTCGCGTGGTCGCGCGAAATGACCGCGTTCTTCCACCGATGATGCTCTCCGCCCCGATTCCTGCGCCGTGCTTCGGGACGGTATTTGGGATGTTCGGGGCCGCGCAGATACCGCTGCCCCTTCCAGCCACACCCCGGCGAACAGAACTTCCGGTGCTTGAACGTCGTGATGGGCTCCGTTGGGCGCATCCCGAACGTCCGGCGACACACACCGCATACTTTGGTGCGCTCGCCGCCCGTCCACCGAGGATGGTCCTCGCCAGACGGATACGGTCGGGTCTTCCACCGCGAGCCTACCCTGTTTGCCACCTGATCTCCAAAACGAGTGCCGTAATCTACTACACTAAAGGACCGAAAATCCAGTCGGGGCGATGTTGCTGATCTCGTTCGACAGGTCTTCGCGGACGCCGATGGCGTCATAGCGCGTGAACGTCGAGGACAGGATGGTCATACCTACTCCGAGTTATCGTCGTTGGAACTTCAGATTGATGGCGCGTGCGGCGTCTTCCACACGCCCCGTTTTCGCGAGGTCTGCGTTCGCCCGCTCAATCTCCGACAGTTTCGGCTTCGGTTTCGTGCTGCTGGGCTTGACGCTTTCCAGTACACGGTCAACCTTGTCCTCCAGTTTCGGCCTTCTGAGTTGGCTTTCCTCCCACTTGCGGGAGTTGTTCAGCAACACGAGGACGCGAGAGTCAGTCACGCCTGCGAGGTCATCGTCGGTGAATCCCTTCGATTTCGCGTACGCAACCAGATCGTTCCTGAGTGCTGGACCCTTCTCCGGATCGGCGAACTCCGGGATCAACACCTTCAACTTCTCGTGTTCCTCCGCGAGTCGGGCCTGTAGGGCCTGTTGCTCGGCGGCGGCGACACGTTCGGCCACCTTCGCCTTCTCGGCCTGAATCCCCGCGACCTGTTTTTGCCGCGTGTCCCACTCCACCCACCGTTGCTGGAAGGTCTCGGGGTCCAACTGCACCCGCAACGTGTTCCAGTCTGGTGCGCGTTCCTGCTGAAACTCCTGCAAGGCCTCTTCGATGAGGCCGATCCGTTCTGCATAATAGCGCCGTTCCTCGGCCAGCGGAATGGCGACCTCCGCCTCGAACCGCTTCTTCTCCTCGGCCACGGCCTTCTTCTCCTCGGCCACGGCCTGCGTCTTCCGCGTGTAGTCCTCGGTGCGCGAATACCCAGCCGACGCCTCCGACAGCGGCACCTCCTTCACCATCCCGTCCACCTTGATCGGGACGAGGACTTCGCTTGCATCCACTTCCTGTACCTTCCCGCCAATCTTCAGTTTGATCGGCTGGACGGCCTTGACCGGCTTCTCCTCGACTTCCTCCGGCTCCTCCTTGGCTTCCGGTTCCTCGGGCTCTTCGGGTTCGTCGGGATCAGGTGAGCCGTCGGCTGGGGTCAGCGGGATCGGGGCGTCGTCGTCGGCCTTCTTGGTCGGAAGAAACTTGCCGTCCGGGCCACGAGGACGTTCGGCCTTGGGTTCGGCGGACTCATCACCGTCCGGGGCCGTGTAGTCGGACTCGGTCAGCGGGGCGGCGAACCGGCGATTGATGGCTTCGGCGGCTTCGTGGAGGGAACCGTCAGAATCAGCTTCGAGGGCGAGGTCGGACATATGCTCCTTCGTGGTTAGCGAGTGGAGGGTCGCCGTTCGGCGAGTTCCGCTTCCATTCTCTCGCGGTCTCCGGCGTCCACGACTGCTTGGAACGCCGTTTCCAGTCGGTCCACCGCCTGCGCGTTGGCATGGGCGGTGCGCCGGTCATCATCGTTCTTCGAGGCCAAGAACGCTCGGTATGCTTGGTCCTTCAGGTTGGCCAGTACGTCCTGCACCGCGTCCTCTTTCAAGAGGCGACGGATCGCGTCGGCGGACTCGGTAGCCTTACTCATCCTTCGCCTCTGGCTTGTTCTTCGCCTGCTCGCGCTGGACCTGCACGGCCTCGCGCTGGACCGCCACCTTCTCCGCCTCAAGCGCCAACCGCTGACGCTCCAGTTCCAGACTCGCCATCGCCTCACGCTCACGGAAGGCCAACTCGGCCTCCTTGAAGGCGGCGTCGGCGTCCTGCTGCTTCTCCTTCAGCGCGAGTTCATCCTGTTTGATCGCCAGTTCCTTCATCTGCTTCTGGAAGGCCATCTCCTTCTCGGCCTGAATCCAGAGTTCGTCCGGCGTCGGCTCCGGCGGGGCGGGCGGCGGCGGTTGCCAATCGTCGGGGATCGGCTTGTAATACGCCTCCACGTCCTTGATGCCCTGCAACTGGAGCAGTTTCGCCTTGCTGTTGCGAAGCATCTGGATGCTGACTACCGGATTCTCCGGCCCGTATTGCTGGAGGATCGCGCTCTGGTCGGCCACCACGTCCCGCAGGATCGCCACCTTCTTCGCCACGTCGAGCGAACCCAGCGCCACGTTGCACGTCACGTCCATCGTCGGGTCAAACGCGGCGGGGGCCACGGGCACATACGAGCCGCGGAGCCGCAGGATGCGCTCCTTCGACTTCGGGTGCGCCACCATCTCCAGAATCCCGCGATACATCGGCTTCAACAGGTGCTCGGCGAACAGGCGGCCCAGTAGTTCCGGCTGGGCCTGTGCCGCCGTGATCGCCGCGTCTGCCGCGCCCTTCTCGGTGCTCTGGAGGGCGTCGAGGTCGAGCGAGCCCGCCCCCTGCTGGCTTCCGATCCGGCGTTCGATGACTTCCCGCGTGGCTCCCAGCACGGGCAGAATCTTGTCGCCAGCAAACGGGATGACCTGCCACTCCACCATCCCCGGCTGCTTCTGGCGCACAGGCGTACCGACGCCGTTGTTCATCAGGTCGGCCAGCGACACCTGCCCCTCGACGTACGTGGGGCGGGGGAAGACCGAGATGGCCAGCGAGTCGAACAGGCCGCGCCAGAGCTGGGAGTTGATCTTCTGCATATCCTTCAGCCGGTCGTACCACGAGCCGCCGATGAAGGCGTGGGGCTCGGGGTCGGGGTTGAAGGCGGCGAACGGCTTGCACGACGCGGGCTCGTTCTTGATCGGGTGGTAGGCGTCGCCTAGCGTGCAAATCTTGCGGAGTTCGGCGATGCCCGTGCCGTTCACGTCGAGCATCATGTACACTTCGCAGTACAGGACGCGGCGGTTCTCCGGCCCCATCTCCACGTCGTTCGAAATGCCGCTGATGTTGGCGTTCTGCCTGCGGGCGACTTCCTCGACCGTTTCCTCGGCGATCCCTATGGTGCCGCCGTACTCGTCCAAGTCCTCCTCGGACACGCCCATCTGGCGGAGCGTCGAGCGCGTCAGGCGCAGGCGGTGGCCGACGATCAAGGCGTCGTCAATCGAACGGGCCTCGCGGTTCCAAAAGAAGTCGTCGGGCGGGACGGGGACAATCCAGATGCGCCCCACGAGTTCCTGCCGCGACACTTCCACGTCTACCGTGCCGTCAGGATTCTGGGCAATCGGGGTAATCGTGGCGGTCGGGTCTTCGGACAGTTGGACGACGCCCTCGCGGTCGAGGCCACGGTAGATCGTGGTCTTGACCTTCGGCTCGTCCTCCATCCCCCACTTCACCACGCCCAGCTTCTTCAGTAGACCGTCTTTCAGGGCACTCAGGGTGACGAGGAACCCGCTGTTGTCCTCCTCGTAAATCCATCGCACGTAGTCGGTCGCCTGCTCGGCCATCCCCACAGCGTCCCCACGCTTCGGGACGAACTCGACCGGGTGCTCCGGCCCATGGATGACCCGCATCACCGAGGGGATGACACTGATGATCCCGTCGCGGACTTCGGTGGCCACGGCCTGCGAGCGCCCGTCCTGCTCGTTGCCGAAGGGGAGGCCCTGATAGTATTCGCTGGCCTTTGCCCGTTCCGGTGCGATCTCCCCGTCAATGTAGTCTACCGCGTCCGTGATGGCCCGCGAGATGATGGCGTTGAGGTCCACGTCGCCGTTGTCGGCGGGCCGGACGTACATCGGGAAGTTGCCGAGTCCGCGATCCATCGCTTAGTCCCGTTCGTCGTGGAAGTACTTCTTGAACTTCTGACACGCCTCAACCGCTGTCGAACACACCAACGGCGGTCGCCCAATCGGATCATCCCGCTGGATCGCCACGAACGTCCGTGGGCCTGTCCGCTTGACCTCGCCCAGCAATGGTAACTTCCACGCCAGATCGTCGTGCGGCACGTCCATCTTCCCCGCAGGCGTCTGGAGGTGCGGTTCCGTAGGCTGCCCGTCCCACGCCAGCGCCACGAGGACCGAGTTCACTGGCGCGTCATCCAGCACACAGAACGGCTCATGTGAGGGTTTTACCGTTGGTGCGGGTAGGGGTTCTGCCGCAGGTTCGGGGGCTTCGAGGGTCACGGGGGCACCGCGCGGGTTCTCGGAGACCACGGCAGCAACATGGGCCGCAACGGCCTCGTCGCTGTCCTTGTATCGCTTGTCGAGCAGTCCGCTCTTGGTCAGACGAGCCATTTGATGTCTCTCTGTAGGGGTTCCTTCCAGCTTCCAGAGCCCGCCGACCCATGCAGGGCGCTGACGGCGCTCTCCGCGAAGGTTAGGATGAAGGCGTCGGCGCAGTCCGGCGAGTGGCCGAGGCGTTTCCGTGTGTGGGCCTTGGGCTCAATGCGAATCTTGCCGTTGGAGGTCGGCGGCTCGAAGTTGACGGCGCACAGTTCATCCCCAAGGTCCGGCTCTTTGCCGGTGTCGGGGGCCGCAGGGATCGAGCAGTCGCGGGCCTGAAACCACTCTCGCGCCATCCACCAGAGTTCGGCCTTCAGGTTGGCGTACTGGTCCTTCATGGACGGCGATTCCGCGACGTTGATGCCACGGGCGGGGATGTTCAACTCCTGCAACCGCGTCGCCACGGACGCACCCATCCCGATACTGTCCACGCAGATCGTCACGGGCCGCTGGTCCTGCGGGGTCTGGTCCCACTCCTGCTTCACGCGTCCCACCAACTGCATCGGCTCCAGATTGTGCCACGCCAGCGGGTGTTCGGGGATGACGTTGCCGATCCGTTTCACCAACGCCGAGGCGTCGGACTCCTTGCCACCACCGCCCACGTCCAGCCCCCAAATCGGGAGGACGCGCAACGGCTTCACCTCACGGACCCGCGCCAGTTCCATCAGGTCGCGGGGGATCACGGCGTCGTTGTCGGCCAGCGGGAACTCGCCCAGCACGCGGACGCGGAACTGGTTGGAGTTCTCGCCGTAGCGACGCCTCATGTCCTCGACGTACTGCGGGCTGACCCGTGGGTGCCCGATACACGACATATTGATCGTGTGCCAGTAGTCCTTCAGGCGGGTATGCGTGTCGTGGAACAGGCCCGTCAATCGCACGGGGTTTCCGGCGAGAATCGTGCAGGCGTTGTGCGCCGACATCGAGCCCGACGCCGACTCAAACACCTCGTCCGGCACGCCCGACGCCTCATCGGCGATCAACAGCACCCAGCCCGCCTCGGCGTGGACACCTGCCAACGCTTCCGGCGTCTCGGCACGGCTCGTCCGGTACTCGGTGTTGGAGTCGTCTGGATCGGCCTTCAGGTTGAAGCTCTCCGATTTGACATCAAACAGGTCATAGAGCGCGGGCGGGAGCTTCTTCAGCCAGATGTTCGTTTCCTTCGCCAGCGCCCCGAACAACTGCCCGCCTGTTGGAGCCGTTGCCACCACGCGCTGCGGATAGCGGCAGGTGTTGTGCCACACGATAGCCCACGCAAGCGCGGCGGTCTTGCCGCATCCGTGGCCCGACTTGATGGAGATGCCGCGTTCGCCTCGACTCAGGGCATCGAGCAGTTCCCGCTGTTCCTTGTCAATGCGGTGCTGGTCGTCGCGCCCGTCCATGCCAAGGACTTCCTCGACGAACAGCGCCGCGTTATTGGCGTAACGCGCGGTGAACTCGTCGAAGGCGGACGTGGGCACTACTCGTCCTCGACCACGAACTTGCTGATCCGGTCGAGCTTCGCGCCCGCGAACTTGATGTCGCCGAGCTGACTGATCTTCACGGGCACCGCGCCACTCAGCGTCACTTCGACGGCCATCAGTTTGTCGAACTCCTGCTGGAACTCCGGCTGAATGATCTCCTCGCCCGTCTGCTCGTCCTTGCTGACGTACTGGCTGACCAGTTTCATGCGGTCGGCGTCCAGATCAGCGAACGCGGCCTGCGCCAGCCGGAGTGACCGACGCAGGAGGTTGGAGGCGGGGAGGGGGGTGTCGAGGGCGACGAGTTCCGCCAGCGGGCCGGATTGGCCGGGCGGCACGGACACAAGGGCGGACCAGAGGTCGGCATTCGTGACGGTGAGGTCGGACATGGATTTATGGGTTGAGGTTGTCGAACAACCAGCTAGGATGATCCAAAATGCCCGTAATCGCATGGCGGGCTTCATGGCAGAACAGCCCATCGCTCGCCACCGCGCGCTTCATGCACAGCGTCCCGCCCGCGTCCCCTGCAATGACATTCGGCGCGAGCACTCTGCCCCACAGCGAGGCCGACTCCGCAGGGAATCGGTCATACAGCCGTACCGTGACGTTCATCATCGGCGTCTGGATGGCGTCAGGCCGCACGGCCCGTATCCGCTCCACCGTCTCCGCGTAGAGCCGTGCGTAGTGCGCGAGGGTTGCGGGATCGGTGACGCGCGCGCCGTCCTCCCACCGCACGACGGGGCGGGAGAACAGGCCACGCAGGAAAGCGAGGAGGCGGCGCATTAGGCTTGTGCGTAGTACGGGATGACGTACTGCGTTGCGCCGATGTATGTCTTGATGTACCCAGTCGGCGTTGCGGGAAGTGCTGAAGCCCCGCCAGCCGCCCCTACCGTTGCCTGCGTCGTGTTGCCAATCGAGAGAACGCCCGCCGCCTGTGAGGCCGCCGCCCCTGCAATCGACAGCCAGCTTGTCACCGCCACCGTGGACGAGAAGGTGGCGGCACCCTGTTGCGAGAGTGTGCCCCCGTTGTAGAGGCCGATGTTGGTGGTGGCGGCCCCACTCTGCGCGGCGATGTAGACGCCGTAGGCGTTGGTGGACTTCGCTTGGCCCTGATTGCTGATGTACGCGCCGTAGATCGTCGTGACGGCGGTGTTGCCGAGGGACGGGGTATCCGCGAAGAACGAGTAGCCGTTCGCCATCGTGAACGCGGCGGCGGCGGTCTGGAAATACGCATAGATCGAGAAGCCACTCACCGTAGCCGCGCTCTGGAATGTCGCTCGGGACGACATCCCAATCTGATTCGCGCCAGTCATTGCCGCCGAGGAAATCTGGAGTCCGGTGGTAGCCGAACCGGCCCCACCCAACCCCACGGCCCCCGTCAGCGTACTCGTCCCCGTCACCGCGAGGGTGGAGGATGCCGCCAGCGTCGTGAACGAGGCCGCGCCGGCGGTGAGGGTATTCGCCCCGAAGTTGACGGCGCCTGACGCCTCCAGTGTGGTAAAACTCGCGGCCCCCGCCGTGATTGGGTCGGTGGCGGTGTAGCCCGTGCCGCCTGCGAACATCGTCGTCCGGAGCAGGGCGAGGGTTGCCGAATACGTGACCGGCACGGTCGTCATCAGGGACGACACTTCAACCCCGGTCGTACTTCCGGCGAGATTGCCCGCCGTCGCGGCTGTCATCAGGGAAATCTTATCGTTGCTTGGCATGGGCGTAT
>SCLI03000288.1_pt1 | contig 33376 bp, 82 predicted proteins | sample 7268041 | NCBI WGS metagenome assembly SCLI03 (sample SAMN10721081, study PRJNA514188) | viral metagenome | isolation source: depth-stratified mine tailings core A | place: China: Fankou Pb/Zn Mine tailings | collected 2017-10 | reverse complement strand
TTAGGTATAGTATATAATAACGAGGAGATGATAAAAGTTGAACAAGAAGGAGTTTAGACCGACCAGAAAAGAGACTGCAATGCTCAGAGAGCAAGGATTTGATGATATGTATAAGAGATTCTATGAAACAGACGAATCAGGGATACCGTTTGCATGGAGAGGATATGGAACGTTTGATTCTTCCTATTACAAAGGTGCAACAAAAGACAATACAGTAGAGACACATCTTACGACAGAAGAATCAGCTACATTTCATACGAAGTTCGTGATGCCTAAAGAGTTCCCAATAGAAGTACCATCAAAGATATTGCTTGTATGCATGGCACTTGCAAAGAGGGATGAACATAACGAATTCAGTATAATACTTAAAGGTTCAATGACAGACGATGGATTTGTTGTGTCTGAAGACCTTCTTATACCTGAACAGACCGTATCTGGAGCTTCGGTTGATTACGACAATATCAAGATGCTTGAATATAAACAGCAGGGATATAATACTGTAATACATTTCCATCCGATGAGCCTGTCAAAATTCAGTGGTACAGACGATGAATATATCAATACAAACTTCGATTGCAGTATATTGTTCAACAACTATGAGTTCTCCGATTCCATTGTAAATCTGAAGATTGGCAATGTAAGACTTCAGGTAAAGGGGAAGGTGAATGTCAGGATAGAAGGCATAGAACTGGATACAAGCAAGATACAGACATTTGCATCGGCAGGTGGTAAGCATGTTTGAAGCATCATTGGTAGCTTCTCCTGATGCTGTTAATAGCTATAATGTGGTGATAAAGGGCGACTTGGCAACTTTTGTAAAGTTGCATGAACGCCTGAGAGAGAGGATTATATCAACAGGTGCGAATGACCGTTATCGCAGTTTCCTGAATAAACTTGCTTTTGCAGTAGCGGATTCATCTCCAACCTTTGTCATGACTCTTGATGAGATAGGTAATATAATGGGAATAGACAGATGGGCTCCGCCCTCCTATTTTGCCATAATGTTCGGTATAAGTCCTAAAGCTTTAGGTGCAAGAAGAAGGAGTGTGACGTTGAGTGATTTTATCTATACTCATCCCATTACAGCAGAGAATGCAAAGACATTCAGTAAGTTTGTGACGTTCAACATACTTTTCTGGATAGGAGAAAAAACTGTATCAGATGTACAGGAACCAATAGTTCTTGGCAATCTGGATGAAAAGACAGTGATAGTCAATAAGGATGGGGTATTCAGGCTTGTATTGAAGAAAGTACCTACAGCATCTTTAACGGTAACTTCTGCAGTGAACAACTATGTAACCACACTCGAACAGGAAACAAAGCAATACAGAACATTCCTTGACCAGATGATAAAAGACATGAAAGCACAGATGCAAATACAGTATGAAATGGCTACGAATACTTACTTGGATAAGATAAACCTGATGTATGAATATGGTTACGTCTTAAAGCAGATGGGAGATAGAGGTGTATGGTTCTACAAGAATGAGGTCATAGAACCTGAATCCCTTTTATATGAGGGTAAAGTATATCCTTGGAAGCCATTGAAAGCAAAGATACTTCGTTACATCAAGGAATATAAGGAGTGGCTGGGTATTGGAGCCCCAAGGTCATCATCAAATACTGCTAATCAGCTAAAGTATGAACATTTCTACAATACATCAAGAAAACATGGTTCTAATCTTGCACCACTTGAGAGAATGGCATCGCCTTATATACAAGGTATATATATAAATCCTACATCTATACTAAAGGAAGGAACAGCAATAGCAGTATCGGCAGAGAGTGGTTGGCATGTAAATATGGATTATGCTCCATCCAGCTTCTTAGGTTACAAGGTATGTGTAGGTAATCTTGAGAAAATAGTACCAGCGTTGAATGCAGTCCCTATGATAGAGAATACACTTAAAATGATGAACCGTGACAGTCCGTTAAATCCAGAGATTGGAGATTTTGCACTCAACATAAATCAACTGTACCCTGATAAAGACCAAAATTCTCCTGATGCTGTGAAGCCTACTGACTTCTTGGACATGGCAACCTTCCATACAATTTGATTGTATATTCTATATTTTTTTTCTGTGATATAATAATGTTTATTAGCTCGTATATATTGTCATTTTACTATTCGTATATCGCCAACGAATCCCAACTGATGATGGATGGGCTGGTTACCCTCCGAAAACGCATAAAGCGTTATTGGGAAACCAAGTAAAGTTTCCTGAAAGAAAAAGAAGGTATATATATGAGTGATAACGTAAGATGGGGGACAAAAGGTCTCTCGCAAGGATATAGATATGATGCAACAATCGTATCTATGGAGTGGGTTGAAAACAACTACGGAAGGAAGCAACTGAACATAATTCTTGAGGGAAAAGGTGGAGTACAGAGAACACTATTCCTTCCATACAGTAATGCATTGGACAGTAAATGGGGTGTATTCCAGAAGGGACTGGAGAATTCTGGTGTGCCTGTAGACCTGAATACAATGGAGAATCCGGAGAAATGGCTGGAAGGAAAGACGTTCACATTCGAGCAATATCGGAAATTGGTGCGTGTCAATGACTCAGAGACAGGTGAAATGGTAGAAAAGGAAATCCAGTTCACAAAACCTGTAAAATATATCAACGATGGTGGTGATACAGGAGAGGAATCACATAAGAAAACAACAGCTAAACCATCGTCAACAGCGAATAAACCTTTAAGGAAACTTGAGGATAGGTTCTTGGATGCACTTCAAGATAATGACAGGTCTGTGGAAACATTGCCAGAATTGCTTGGTTGCGAATTTGGTGAGGTAATAGACCTCATGAACAGGTTTGAATCGGAAGGCAAGATAGAAGTACTAAAGGGCGGGATAATACATCTCCTGCCTTCCAGTACTCAGTAAGCATTGGTCATAGAGGAAAGGTAATATCTATGACCTTCCAGAAAAATGCGACAAAACACTTTATCTATGATAAGGAAAAACTTGGGAAAACAGACCCTTCTTGGCGTTTGAACAGACCTAAAATAGACTACAAGAGGGTATTTACAGGTATAAAAGACTTGGATGCAGTACTTGGAGGATTTCCATACGGAATAACGATATTCGTAGGTGATGCTGGTACAGGCAAGTCCATGCTTGCACAGCATGTTGCAAACCAGATGGCAAAGCAGGGAGCAAACGTTCTGTATGTATTCTCTGAATCACCTATAGACGTTGATACAAGGAATCTTGATGAATCAGTATATGTTGCAAACTTCTTCCAGTTCAGACCTAAATGGGTGACGGCAATAGAACAGATATTATTCTTTCTGGATTCTCTTGATATAGACTTCCTTGTCATAGATTCACTCACAACACTATTCTCAGAGACAACAAAAGCGGTAGATGAAGCAGATATAAGGGGGGCAATATCCGAACTCAAGGAAAGACTCAAGAACCAGATTCCTGTAATCGGCATATCGCAGATACGTGGACAGGGTATGTTCACATCTCCAGCAGGAGGTAAAGCTGTAGACCATGTTGCAGACCTTCTTGTATATTTCAGCAAGGTAACAGGCAAATCCAATGCAGGTATATATGAGAAGTCATGGGGTGATTATATATGGTCTCTGAATGTCCAGAAGGATAAAACAGGAATGGCGAGGCAGTCAAGGAAGTATGAAATCATTTATAACAAGGATACTATTGACCTGCGTGAAGTGGAATGACATCAAATGGTATAACTGCCAAGATGGATGAACACATAAGTACTATCATACCAAAGCTTGTCGATATATACCGCAGGGACAGTGTAGAGTTCGGTGTAGATTATAGTTATCTCATACGCAATCGGAAGGATTGGAATACATACTTCATGGAGTTTGAACTGTCAGACCCTGAATATATCAACATACCTGATTTCTATAAATACTACTACGATATATACAAGGATAAGTTTGTTGATGCACTGTACAGTTCCCTCAGAAAGAAGAAGTGATTATCCTGTCTAATGCATGGAGTCGTAAAGCAAAGATAAACGGAAGAAGGATAGAACGAGAGGTATGCCAGCGGTTCAATTACAGGTTTGTAGATGAGGAATACGATGCCATTGATTCAGACTACCATGAGATAGAGATAAAGAGTTGCCAGAGATATGTCACTGACAGCAGCCGGAAGAACCATACCACATACGGAAGATTCCGTTTCAAGCCAAGCGATTATCAGCATACCCAAAGAAAATATTTTGTTTTTGTTCTTGTAGACACCGATGGCACTTGGGAGTACCGTAAAATCTATGCTCCCAAGTACATATCACTTTTTGGTGTCTTGGATAATATAGGTTGGAGGACAATCTGGAGGAAATTACCATGACGTATATAGTGAAGGTTACATACAAAAAAGTTGTTGACTTGACACCTGAAGAGGAGGAGTTTATAGAACGGTTTATTCCATTTAATATGGAAGAGGGAAGTTCTATAGACGGTTCTCCTCTATATTATTTTGATTATCCTTATGTAAAAGACTGGATAGCCAGTTTATCAGGCGATGGCAGTATTACATTTCTTACATTTGAACAGAAGACTATTCTTGATGGATTGATAAAGAAAATACAATCTGTTGAGGGTGAAGAGTTTAATTTTGATGGGTTTATTGATGGGTGATAATAATGGACAATAAGAAATATGAGATATTCTGGAAGTTGTATAATATGTTTGTAATCCCTAAAAAAGAGCTTGAAGAGGATGATATAAAAAAGGAAGCTTTCATGGAGTATGCGGAAATCAGGGAGAACATGATACAACACGCAAGAGAGTTATATGCAGAGATACAGATAGGTGCAGATTACCTGACTATAAACGATTATGTACAGTCAGATATAGAGGATGGACTTATAGAAGAGAATGTAGTTGGAGAACTATATGACAGGTATCCTGACCTTGAGAAGTATTTCGATAAACGGATATATGGTGACATACATACTTTTGTAACAGAGAAGGAGAAGGAGATTAAATGAGAGTTACTGACTGGTTTGCAATAAGCAAAAGGCGTGAGATACGAAGGCTTATAAATAAATATGCACCAGAATATAAAGTAAAGATAGCAAATCACTACAGAATGCCTGTAGAAAAGGATATAAGAGCAATGTATAAGACCTTACACAGTTCATATTTTACTAAGGCAATACGAAATAAACCAGATATGATTATGTGGTCTACAATGCTTGGAGAATTAATCGAGAAATGTGATAGAGTAGGAGGTTTTGCATACGGTTCTACTGATTCAATACATAGAATTATATATATAAACAAGATAATTCTCAATACAGATAAATGGAAAGATACTGTCTTACATGAGATAGCACATGCACTTTCTCCCAATGATATAACACATGGAGAGGAATGGCAGCAGATGTATAAACAGTTGAAGCTTATCGAATATAATGGAGATGAATGAAGAATGGATAGACTATTACATTACAGAGTAATATTTGGTAAAGACAATGCAGTTGTAGGCTTTAAATCACTAAGGCAAGTTAAGAGATTTACAAAGGCTTTTCCATCAGTTACAATAGAACGTGTAACAGATAGGAAAGCGAAGGAAGTAGACAAAATGATATTTAAAATAATAGAATGGATAGCAAAGGATGAACTTAAAAAGAGAAGTAAGGTGATAAAATGAAGTCTGAAAAGGAGATAAAAGACAGATTCAATGAACTGTGGAAAGCATTAGGTAAAGGAGATGTAATTGATAATATTATAGTAATCCCCTATCTTCAAGCTTTAGACTGGGTAATGGACGAAAAACTGATTAAAAAGAAGAGAAACGAGGTAATTAAATGAAGATAGAAAATTATGTATTCCAGATGTATAAACGTGAGAATGGAGAGATTTACCTTATTATTGATACCTTCGTTCCAGATAAACATTTTGTGATTATATTTAAAGATGAAAAGGAACTCGATAAGGTTGTTCAATTCTTGAAGTCTCCTATTGTAGAGGTGATTTAAATGAATATTTGCAAGAACTGCAAACATGAGCTAGTGTTTATAAATGAGGGGTGGTATCATATAGAGGTATTGAGAGATGGAGATATAGAGTTATCTATAGCTTGCCCAATATCAGTAGATACCAAAGAATCTGAAGAGTTTATACAAGAGCAGATGGAAGTCATAGACCGGAAAATAAAGGAGAAATTTGGAAAGAATTATGGTGCTTGGTATTGGTTTGCTGAGGTACATTGTACCTGTAGAAATCCAGAACCTGAAGAGGAGGGTAAGTAAATGGTACAATTGGAGAGTATAGATTTTTCACAGCACTATGTAAAGTTATATTGTGATGATGGTGGTATATTCACCACAATAAGGCGATATAGTGCAGATAATATAAAGAAGTATCTTAATAAGGAAGGCAATATCTATACAGTAACAATTAACGGACAATATGTATTTGATGCAAGACTACTAAGTGTCATGAATATAAATCATGTATATGACTTTAGTATGTATTTATTAGTATATGACAGTATGTATTACCCTATAGATAAAGACAATTATACAGAGAATGGTATATCTGATATTACAACAAAATACGGTGATGCACCTGTTATGCTTCTTATACTTCAGAAGGTGACCGAAGATGATGTACAGAATAATAGATGATATGTATGATGAATATCTTGGTGAGATAGAAGCAGATAATGAAAACGATGCAAAAGTAAGATTTTATAACAAAGAATTAAGAGGTCTGTACGATGGAGACCCATTGGAGTTCTTGAGAGCAGAGGTAATTAAATGAATGAACTATTGATTATTACTCTTGTATTATTAGAATTATATGTGATTGCTTATGACATAAAATTATATTACAAACTTGAATCAGAATCTGAATTAAACATAAAGCATGGGGTGATTAAATGAAGACATTGAGAGATATAGCTAAAGAGATTGTGGATTTTACAAGTACTACTCCATTATATCCAGCATATCAAGTTGATATAGTAGAGAAGATATTGGAGAAATACTTTAAGGGTGATTAGATGGTAAACAACTTCTATGATGTATGTGATAAGCATAAAGATATACTCCTTAAGAAGGGAGGGAATGTAGTAGGCAAGGTAAATGAAGGTATATATTGCAATGCTGAGAACGATAATTGCAAGAATAGAGCTAAATGGATAATAGCAATATCAGAAGAGTTGGATAAGTGATAGCATGGCTGAAGATAAATATCCAAGTATAGAGAGAACTCCATTTCTGTGCCCTGATTGTGGTAACTATCTCAATATAATAGAATATAAGACAGGGAAAATTATATCATGTGGTAACTGTGGTTTCTATAAGGATTATATACCGGAGGAGTGGAAGGTATGACCAATACATATCCAGAGGATGAAAAACCGCTTGTGAAGATAGCAGAGGAATTACGTTTGATACGATGCATACTTGAACGCAGGCTTAATGATGATAAACCAAATATATTCTTGGATTACCAGATGGAAAAGTTTGGTACAGGGTTCAAGCTAGACAGGAAAGAGGAAGATACAAATGACTGATATAAAACCTATCGGCAGTTTCTGGGAGTGGATACGTGACGTATATCTTGGTGTTACAGTCGCATCGATACTCATGATATTGTGTATGATTGGTCTTAATCTCTACACCATGTATATGTTAGGTTTATCAACAATAATCTTTGATATACCTTTAGCAGGTATTTATGTTATGGCACTTTGTTATGGGTATCTAAGAGATAAAGAAGCTGAGAGATACTATATTGAACATAATTTAGAGCCAAAATACAGTAAGTTCTATAAGTTGTATAGGTGATATTTATATGGAATATAAAGAATATAAACAATTCATGACAGCAGGCAAGAATGGAAAAAGCTGGGGATATTTCTATTCTGTAGTTGATACTGTATTCGATAGTAATACTGGACTGCCATCATATCACAAATGCGTTCTATGCAACTATACAACACGTAAAATAGAGGACTATGAAGGGGTAGAAGGGATTGACCATATAGATACAGACATAATAAAGCATGTGTGGTCTAAGCATAAGGATATAGTGTCAAAGACATTCAAGAGGCTAAGGTCGGAGGAAATAGCAAACCAGAAAGGACAGATGAAATTGGGTGAACAACTATGACAGATGATGATGGTGTAATATATATGAAATCGGAAGTTGATGAAGGTATATTCTGTGCATTGTGTGGCAGTGGTATAGTTCTGTGTGCAGACTGCGATGTTGAATTTAAGTTGCATGATGAGATATATTGTGGAAGTGACGGAACGCATATATGTAAGGCATGTTTTGAGGACAGGTTATGGATATGAGAGGGATTATATACACAAATGATATACCAAGACAGAATCTATACAAAATAAATCACGTGGAGTTGTTTAAATATGGATGAAAAGTTGAAGGAATCTGCTGACAGGTTTATTGAAGCGACAAAGAACGATAAGGAACTCAAGAAATTGTACAGCGATATGCTGAAGAATATGGAGATGTTTGCGGTTGCAAACGTATATACAGGTGCAGCATTGACTGTCAGGCTTATAGACGATAAAACGTCTGTACAGCAGGCACAGATAATGGTAAATGAACAGGTACGGCAGGTTGAGGAACATATAGCAAAATACATAGAGGATGATAAGATAGACCACGGAATAGCTCTCCTTGCCGTTACAAGGATATTAGTTCGCCTGATACCACCACAATCTCTTGAGATGGTAAGGTATATGTATGACGAACTTAGCCGACAGTGAGGGTTCCAAGCTTTATGATAGTATAGTAAGTTACCTTCAGGATAGCACTACATCAGACCCTCTATTCTTCAAGCTATCCGCATTGTTTGTATGTTCGGTAGCTATACAGGATAATGTGAGACTGAAAACAGAATATGCTACAGTAAAACCTAATCTCTATATAATGCTTCTTGGGAAATCCACTATATCACATAAGACAACACTTATGAACCTGATAATAGAACTGCTATCGGACAAACATATCGATTATATGGTATCATCTTGGTCACCAGAAGGGCTTACTAAATTCCTTGCAGACAACAGGAAGGCGTTATTTATAAAGGATGAGTTCGGTGGTATGCTTGCATCTATGGCAAGTAAAGACTATATGAGTGATGCCAAAGACCTTCTCATGGAATTGTATGATAACAAGAAAACGTTGAACAGGCAACTGTCCACGAAAACAATAACACTCAAAGACCCATATTTTGCAATATTCACTGCATTGACACCAGAGAGGTTCATAGAATCATTCTCCTATCAGGATATACATAATGGTTTCCTTGTGAGGTTTGCAGTTGCCAATTATCATGAATCTACTGAAAAGCATAAAATAAACCTTACTGCACATACTCTCCATAAGCTCAATATAATAGCAGAGATAGCGAATATACGGAAGGTTCTTGGCAATAAACAAAGGACTATCATACTATCAGATGAGGCAGAGCAACTGTTTGATAAATATACCAAACCTATAATAAATGATAAACAGGATGAACTTACACTTGCGTTATATGGCAGGTATAATGTCATGGTTCTCAAGGTGGCAATGACGATGTTTGTACTTGATAACTATAAGAGCATGGATAAACTCAGTGAACTTCCTGTAGAATATGTAGAACGTGCAATAGAGTTCCTGAAACCTGTATTATCTGGCATGCTATATCTTCTCAAGACAATAACCATGCATCCACAGGTGAACAGGATACTTGGGATAATAAAACAGAAAGAGATAGCAGACCACAGTTATGTATTATGGAAGAGTCACATGAAGGCACAGGAACTTAAACCGCTTATAGATACGTTAAGGCAGATGGATATGGTCAAGGTCATGGAAGATAAGGGAAAGATATACTATATACTCAAGAAGGACGTTGATGAGATGTGAACGACAATATTATCGTGTTTGGTGCTGTTGCAATAGTTCTTTTCATATTCTGTATGGAGTATTTTATAGCGTGGAGGAGGGATAAATATTCACATCGCATTTAAAAATCAAATAAGCGATTCAATCGTATCGTATATAGTAAATATACATTCTATAGCAAACAAACGTAATAGCATTGAAAATAGATGCGTGTATGCATTAACGCAAACATTCCATAACGTCAAATCGGGAATAGTGGGAAATCATGGCTCGGTCAGGGAAATGCCTCGATGCTCTAATGGATTAGGCAAATACACATTCCTGCAAATTAAAAAAACGGCTTGTGAATTTAGAGGATTAGTACTATACGTATTCTGTAGAACAAATTCACACAATTCACAAACGGCTGTGAATCGAAAAATTACGTACTACAGGGCAGGAAAATGGCAAATTCACAAAAACGCCCCTCTCTCTCAGGGCAAAAAAAACGTATTTCCAATCCTGTGAATTGCACCGTTATGTATAGTACGTATTGGGTAGAACATTATCCAAAACGTTTAGACATTTTGCCAATACGTGTTGGCAGGCATATACATAATGTGCCGAGACGTTGTGGACAACAAACTCAGGAAAATCCGATAAGTTTTTATAGTGCAACAAACTGCAGTAATAGGGGCGATATAGGTGGTAGATTTACCAGAACGTAGTGGACAAAAAAAGCAACTTTCTGAAATCATCTCTGAGAAAAGCGTTAAAAAGAAGATGGAATACATCAGACAGTATGTACCTGAAATAGAACTTAAGGACATACCAGACAGTATGCGTGAAGAGTTTCAGTTGCCACATAAAAGGAGAAGAATAAAAGTTATTGATAGGGAGGTTGCAAGGAGAAGATACCAGAAGCAATTTGGGATTTCTATAGATGACGTTGAAAGAATATATGCAGAACAGCATGGTTTGTGTGCAATATGCCATCGGGCTATAGCATTACCATATAAAGCACAGAAATCCAAACTTCCTGTTCTCCATGTAGATTTTGATTATGATACGCAGAATATAAGGGGGATATTATGTTCTAATTGTAATCTTGCTTTAGGATATATTGACGGTAACTTGGAACGTGCAAGAGATATGGTTGAGTATCTTGACAAATATCAGGAGCAATAATCTACTAAGCTTTATATATAGTAAAATATATATTCTCGTATTTAATATATAACTGTGCTATCAAGCCTTGAAAGGAAGTATATGGAACAAATCGAGATGATAAGGGAGTTTGAGGAATACTACAGGAAGTCCTTACCATCACTCATAAGATATGAGAAGAGGAAGAACAAGTAAAATCCAGAGATAGCAATGAATATCGCAAGATATTTGAAGAGCTTTGAAGATGTATCTGAAGATACACAAAAAGATTAGCTTATATCAGTGATATTCTGTATATCCTGATTGCAGGATTGTATTTTATATCAGGCGATAGTTGAAAACCAGTTAAAACATATCTTCAGATATAATTTCCATATCCAATCTGCAACAGAGAGCTGTCACAGGCGTGATACTATGTACACTTATAACAATCGGGGTTCACCGAGAATTTCCGAGAATCAAGAAGTAATGCAACAGGTCTCCAAAAAGAAGGTGAAAAAAAGAAGAATCAAAAACAATCTTGACAATCCTGCTTCAGAACCTTCCAGCACTTTATATCTGTGTAACAGTGCCGTGAAATCCCTAAATCCTGCATCATTCTTTCGTTTTCTTTCTTACTAACAGATATGAACCGGAAGCCCATATACTGAGATTGTTCTTCTCAAGCAGTTGGTATAGCTGGTCAACGTTTATGAAATCATATTTGTCAGACGGTTTCTTTGCAAACCTTACAATTGTCGTTCCTTTTATCACTGCAGGCTTAATTTTCTGCTCCTTGAATATTGCTTCCACTTCTTCCCTGTTCGCTTCTTTCAGTGCTGGCATAGATATAGTAATGTATACTAATTATATATATTTTACGATATACGGTTCAGTAATTTTTATATCTCAGTATATGTTACCTATATCGTAGATTATGTTCATACAAAAGATTGATAAATCGGGAGGAAATGATAAGGATGGTGGGCAAGGACTATAGGACAGTGATAGATGACGTAGAGATAGAGGTAATGGTTGACGATAACAACAGGATTACGGACATCTCTATAAAACAGGGAGTGAGGGCTGTCATATATACAGTAAAACCACCTTACAGCAACATATCGGATGGACTCAAATTTATAGAGAGCATATCAGGAGTAGATGACCTCCTGAAGATAAAGCGGATGGCAATAGACCTCATAGAGAAGAACTTTATAAGTGAAACACCAAAAGTAAATTATGTGCATCACAATACAGAGGAAGCAACATTCCATACAGACCCATACGACCCTGATTATATGGATATACTCAGGGAAAAGATTGACGAAGAGAAGTCTATAAAGAAAAAGAAACAGGAATAATATAACAGAGGAGTTGATATATTGAAATTGATACACGGTGACAGTACTCTCGTTCTTGACGAGATGGAAGAGAACAGTATAGACATAGTTGTTACAGACCCACCTTATGCCGTATTGAATAAGGTGCAGTGGGACGTTATGCCTTCATCACGTACATTCGAGAAAATATTGAGGGTACTGAAACCAAACAGTCCTGCATTTATAATGTCAGCACCAAGGCAGGACTTATACGTAGAGATGATAATGCGTATAAAACAGGCAGGATTCAAGATAAACTACAACAGCATGTACTGGTTATACAACACAGCAACAATAAAGGGACACATAAACAGGGATAATGCTTATATAACAGGATTGAATTACCGTAATAGCACCGAACTTATAATCGTTGCTTCAAAGCCTAATATTATCAACAGTAGCCAACACTATGACGCCTTTCAGTTGTCCAAAAACAATAACACATATACACAACAACTCATAACAAGGTATTTTGATACAGAACCTATATATCCGTCAACATTCATACTCGATGCAAATCCTGTAGCAGGCTTATCTGAAAATACGGTTAGATTGCACAGCTTGGATACATGGTGGGATTCCGTATTCATAGACGTAAGAAAACCTGTACCGAGTGAACTCAAGTTCATAAAACGTAATGCAAACGATGGATACAGGGGAATGTTCGTAAATTCGAGGATAGACAGGGATAACAGCGATAACCATCTTACCGTAAAACCTGTAAAGTTATTTACATATCTCCTTGCAACATTTGGCAGGGAAAGAGGTAAGGTACTAGACCCTTTCTGTGGTACAGGAACAATATTCCCTGCAGCAAGGAACGTGAACATGGATGCAATAGGAATAGAGTTCCAGAAAGACTATGTTGGGATAATACAGAAGAGGATGGAGATGGAGAATATACCTATTGAGGTGGAGGAGAGATAGGATATGCTGACTGTTACTGTATATTACAAACACTCCCCTGACGTATATGTATATGATGGAGACAAGCTTGTATACGAGAAATTGAATGTACAATCATACATACTCAAGAACATAATAGCAGAAATAATTGGAGATAAGGCATATATAAAAAAGGAGCATCTGAAATTCTTTATAGAACTTATGGAATCACCGAGCAGGGGATATTTAAGTGGAAAGCATACAAAAGAAATGAGGATAAACTCGCTAAGGATGGGATTTATTGACATCATCAGGAAACAGCTTTGATTGCAATGAATGTGACTTGAGGAAAACATGCAGGAGACCTGTATATGGCTCAGGGAATACAGAGTCTGCAATAATGTTTATAGGTGAAGCTCCGGGAGAGACAGAGGACAATGTATCAATACCATTCTCAGGACTGTCAGGACGAGTACTGAGGAAGGCAGTAGGCAATAATCATTACTTTACGAATGTGGTCAAATGCAGACCACCAAACAACAGGAAACCTACATCAAAGGAAATAAAGGCATGTTATCATTGGCTGCAGGAAGAGATAGAGACCGTAAAGCCATCACTTATAGTATTCCTTGGAAGAACATCATATTCTTTGCACACAAAGCTATACGACCAATATAAGATACCATATTTGTTCTTCTATCATCCTGCTTGGGCTATGAGGGCAGGAAAAGTAAAGGAATGGGCAGGAGAGATAGGCGACATAATACGTTCATTGCAACAATGAGGATATGGAAAAGGATATATAAGAGGATATATTGTCTAGATATAGAAACAAACAATCATTGAAGGTGATAAAATGGCAAAATACGTAGTAGTGTTTCAGGTTGAACATAACGCCACATATCCATATCAAGCAATGGTAAATATTAGAACAGCAATTGAACATGCTTGTAAAGATAACGATTCTAAGTTATTATATTATGGAGAAGATAAGTTAAAAGATGAAGAGTGATTGAATGAAATTGAAAGATATGCCAGAAGAGGAATTGATAAAAAAAGCCAAAGAAATGCTAGCAAATGGGGCTAAGGATATTGATTATAAAAAAATGTACAAAGAATTGTTGAGACGATTAGAAGAATGCATTGAGGAACGAGACTGGTATGAGGAATCAGCTGAAGAGGCATCAGATATGCTTGAGAAGATGTGGTGAATGAATGAACTATGATATTATATATGCTGACCCGCCTTGGCCCCAACAGAAGGGTGGTATCAGGAAATCACGTCCCAATCAGGGAAGGGAATTGGACTATGTTACCTTGACCTTGCCTGAAATAGAAGACATAATCAGTCAATATGAAGGTAGAGTTCTCTTCCTCTGGACTATCGATAAATTCCTTTGGGATGCTGAAGATATTGCAAAAAATCTTGGATACAAGTTACATGCTCGAATTATATGGGATAAGGAAAATGGAGTTGCCCCAGCATTTACTATCCGGTTCAGCCATGAATACCTGTTGTGGCTCTACAAATCACCATTCCTGCCAATAGAGAAGTCTATGCGGGGGAAATACGCAACCGTCATAAGAGAGAAAGAAACATACCACAGCCATAAGCCGATAAAAGCATATGAGATGATAGAGAAGCTGTACCCCAACGCAACTAAAATCGAGCTTTTTGCAAGAGATAGGAGGTTGGGGTGGGAATCTATGGGGAATGAATTAGATAACATAACGCAGGAGGTGTTCTGATGACGAAACAGCGATATAGAATAACAATTTCCCATGCCGTTCAACCGTTTGAGCATGCTAAAGGCATAATAGACGAAAGAGAACTTGAACTCGAAGATTATCAGTTTGGATGGCTGATTCATGGACTTGACCTTCTTAGTGCATGGAGTAAACCAAAATCAAAGGAGAGTGAGTAAAATGGAGTCGTATAATTTTGTGACGAAATGCACTGTATGTAAAAGAAAAATGCTTGTGACACAAACACTGATTGGTGTTAACCATACAACAAGCACATCAGTGACATGCCCCGATTGTACAGCAAAGGTAGATTGGGATAATAACGTATGGGCAAAACATAATCCGGAGGAAGCAAAAGAACTGAGAGAGGAATTAGAGAATGATTACGCAATATGCAAGAATTGCGGTCATGAAGTAGCAGAGTATAACAAGGTACTGTACCATGCAACTAACTACAGTGACAGCCATTACTTCAGGTTACGTTGTGATTATCATGGTTGCGATTGCAAGAATCCTGAAGTGGGGGATGACTAAACAATGACATTCAGTAAGTATTTGGAGATACCACATTTAGGTGAGGTACTTGAGGACGATATAACCTATGGCAACCATTTCATAATGGAAGAAAAGATAGACGGAAGCAATTTCAGGTTTGGAATAAGTAAGGAAAGAAGAATAATGGTAGGCAGCAAAAATACAGATTTGACAGAAACAAATCCACAGATGTTCAAGCCTGCAGTAGACTGGGTATACCGTGAAGAAACACAGAAAGCATTGAACAACATACTCGATAGAGTTAATCCCAAAGCAGACGACATCATATTCTATGGGGAATTCCTGGCAAAACCACACCACAACACATTGAACTACGAAAGAGTACCTTGGCATAATATCATACTTTTTGACATGACTATAAATGGTGCATATCAGGAGTTTAATGTCTTGTTCGATTATGCCTATTTACTGGGACTGGAGATTGTGCCTGTACTTAAAACAAAGGAATCGATGTTTACAGTAGATGAATTAAGGCAAACTGTCAACAGTACAATGTCGGTGTTAGGAAGTATACCAATAGAAGGAGTAGTAGTAAAAAGCTATGATTCAAGGATGCACATCAGGAAGCATGACTATCCGTATATGATAAAATATGTCAGGGATGAGTTCAAGGAGTTGAACAGAGCAAATTGGAAACAACAGAAAGCAGATGAGAACCCAGTCAATCATATACTGAACGCAATAAACAGGGAGAAAGTATGGGAGAAAGTAAAGCAACATGCACAGGATGACGGAAAACTGGAAGGACGTATGCAGGATATGAGGGTACTGATTGACTACCTGAGTACAGACATAGAACATCAGTGGAAGGAAGCAATAAAGGAAGAACTCTGGACAGTATTCCAGAGAGAGATACAATCAAGGATGACCAAAGGATTCCCTGATTGGTACAAGAAGAGTTTGATAGAAAAGGAGAGTGAATAAATGATAACCGTAGAGGAAATAATAGAGAAAAGACGTACAGAACTCAAGGCGATGATAGATAAACAGCTTGAAGAAGAACAGGCAATGCTTAAAAACTCTGTAGACAAAGAGATTAATGACCTGTATAATACGTTGGAAGCAAGTAAAAGTATTTACATTGGTGCTTATGAGTTTATGGAATTGGTAGGAAAGAACTTCATATACAGGACAACTGTAGACCCCAGACCATTCGGACTCAGGGTGTATGACAGTATTACATCACAACTATCACTGAATGGCTGGAATGTATTATCTTTCAATCCTGATAAGTCATTAGTTGATAAGCCATTCCATGTAACTATAATCTTGGAGCCTGTAACAGATAAAAAGGAGAGTGAGTAAATAAATGAAATTCAAGATATATTATAAGGTATCAAACGGTGACCTGAGACCATATAATGAAGTAGAAGCACCAGATAAAGAAACAGCATTAGCAATCAACTTCAAACTTGCAAAGAAACAGATTCCAGACGATAGCATGATTTTTGCTCCTTGGGTTGAAACAGACTTTATAGCTATACCTGAATCTGATATAAAGGAGAGTAAGTAATATGAGTATATATTCGACAGAAGCAACAGTAGAAGAAGGAGATTATGTAGCATTCCTGCAGTCTGTAGGCGGTCTGTACCTGAGCCATATACACATCAGTGAAAAGGGGACTAACCAGAACATAAGAATAAACGAGAATGACATATCAGATTTCCTGCGTTTGTGTGACATTCTCAAGGAAAGAAAAACGTTTGGTCTTATAAAGAGGACATTTGTATGCAATACCTCCGATGGCTCGTATGTCTATAACCTGATGGCTACAGAGAACAAGGTGATACTGTATGACGATGACGGCAGTATACTGTATTTTGACTTAAATACTTTCACCAACTTCATAAATAAGATATATGACGCTTTATGGAAGTATAATTCAGACAGATTGAAAGAGATACAATCCAGAGGTGATTAAGAAATGTATGGAACAATATATGTAAGTAAAACTGAACTCCAGAGTAAACTTTTAGCTACTATTATCGATGACATAACAGATGGGTATCACACCACGTATATAACACCTTTTGAGGTAGAGAAAAAACCAGTAGATTCTAGCATATCTCCGTATACTAACATATACTTCAAGATAGAACTGATAGATACAAGAATAATGAGTGAGAAATTTGGAACAATACCAAATCCAACTAAAGGAGGTGATTAAAATGGAAATGATACAGAGAAAAACAGAATCCAAGACAGATGATATAAGTACTTCGAATATGCAGATTTCTATAAACAACTACGGACATCTTGCTATAAGATACTTTAATAACCACCATGATACCTGCAAATGGTGTAATCAGGGTATTGCAAAAGACCCTTCAACCAATATATATTATCATCTGGATGTATTGGCAGGCAAATGGGAGATAAAATGCCATCCTGAAGACCCAGTATCTAGGGTAGCAGAACTTGACAATACAGAGAGTGACATGCTGATAGTATTTACAAAGGATGAAACAAACAGGATAAGACAATTCCTTAAAAGCTTGGGTGACTGAATGAGAACCGAGAAGGAAATCATGGCAAAGTGTGAGGAAGCGATGGTAACATTATCGGAGCATAAAGAGACTGATATAAAAAAGGTAGCATATATCCAAGGCTGGGCAAATGCATTGAACTGGGTACTGGAAAGAATGTGGGTGGATTGAATGACTGACAACTTAGTGGAACTGTATGAACTTGACAGGAAAATATCATCTATACTGAAGAAACTGAAGAAACACACTATATCAATAACTGGAGAAGGGTATACAATTTCCTTTATACCTGAGAAGGTCAGGTTAAGAAAAAACATTGAAGACCATCTGTCTATATTTATTCCTGTAAATAAATCCAAAAAACCAATCTTCATAATCATCCATCTTACCAGTATCCAAATGATTACAGACTATACTGCAGGAGATAAACTCCTTTACAGGAAAGTGGTTAAAGGACAGATAATGGAGAGTGAATAGAAATGACAGGAATAGAATTAGACATTGATGCCCCTATAACTTACAAACAACTGTCGATAAGATTTATCGCACTGGTTATATTGACGTTAGTGGTGTTCCTACCATTCCTTTATCCTTCATTTGTTCTTGGGTTTATCTGGCAACATATAGTATTCATTATATTCATCGCTATTGGTTTACTGATTCTATCATTAATATGGGCAATGGAGATTGGAGGAGAACTGGCTGCAATATTAGGTACATTCGCTGCAATAATGTTGATTTATTTTGCTGGTCTTGCATATCTATGGGTAAATGGTCTTTTTATTGGACTGGTGATTTAAATGATACTTTATCTTATATATCTTGAATTGATAGAAAAAGGAATTTCCCACAATAGTATATATGGTGTATCTCCTTCTTTCAGGCATGCCAAGAGAATTGCACTGGAATATTATCATGCAGATTTCAATACGATTACAAAGAAGAATGGAAAGAAGATTCCTTATTTCCATCCTTTAATAGAGATGTGGGATACTTTAGCAGATAGAGATGGTGGTGACAGAATAGGTAGATTTATCTATAATAAAAAACTGAAGATATTTGAGTTTGAGGAGGATGATTGAATGACAAAGAAGGAATCAAAAGACTATTGGAATAGACCACTAAGAGAAATATATAAGGACATTAAAATAACTTGGACTACAAAGGGCATTGTAAACGGCAAGTCAAAGATACCTAACGATGGATGCAATTTTGGACCTGATACCCTTGACAATCTCGGAATAAGCAAAAAAGGAACATATCGTTTAGCTGATTATCCTTTAGGGGGAGATGTCAGTAAAGTGATGGAGGCATATCAGTTATTGCAAGAAAGGTACTACCAAGAAGAACCTAATTCTACATTAGGATTATATGATGCCTTAATGTTGGTTAAATCATATTCAGAAGCGGGACACAAGGTCATTCTCATCCACATGGAAGATGGAAAAGAGGTAGAAAGTGATAGGTTGGTGATAGGATGACAGCAATCAGGCGAAGCAGAAATAAATATCCTAAAATTGAGACAATCGGAGTGGTGGGGATGGTCGAAAACAAGGACAATGGGATTGCAGACGATTTACTGCTTGGCAAATTTACCGAGACAGTTAAAAATAGTAAAACAGCTGGTTTCCAAGAATCAATAAATAAATTATCTGATTTTGGCGTGAAAATGGTAATTCTATCTCCGTCACATCAATCACTGAAGAAAAATAAGGGAGGTATATAAATGGAAAATTTAATCAAAGGACTTAGACAGGGAGAGTTCAAAGTCAGAATCCGTGAAAAAGACTTCATAGAATCAACATTTCTAGGAGAACTGTCATATATCTATGACGAAGATAATGAACATGTATATGTTTGTATTGAAGCAGAAGACGGTATATGTATGACATTGAGGAAAGAAGACCTGACAGAAATACTGAAAGGATGGAAGAAAGGATTTGATTAAGATGAAAGAGAAAATGATATTTGATAAAGTCCTTAACTATCTTCTACATCATGACTCTCCAGTTTCAGAGATTGATATGTCAGAGGAACTGAACATCTCCTATCCTACAATCCTGAAAATTGTGAAGAAGCTTGAAGCAGATGGTGTCTTGATTCGGAGAAGATAGAATGAAAGCAATGAAAAAACCTATAATAGTTGATTTCGAATTTGCAGAAGAAGATGGAGAGATTGATACGTTAGAAGGCAAGATGTCTTATAAGAAGGGAGATGCAATCATGACTGGAGTAAAAGGAGAGAAATATGCAATCAGGAAAGACATATTCGATGAGACATATACTATCTTGGATTGGAAGGTGATAAAATGAGACTGGAAGAAATACTACAAAAAGATTATATATTGTGTGACTGTGGACACAATATTGACAGCAATGAACGTTTCTTTTTGGCTGGAGGATTGAAGATATGCCGTTCCTGTGTGGTGAACATGGCATCTGAGCTTTTCCCCTACTTTGTATCAGACAACATAAAAGATTCGTTCAAGTATATGGAGAGTGAGTAGATGGATATAATAAAGGACTGGACATGGCACAGAAGGAGATTAAAAGATGAGAAAGAGAGAGAATACCAGCAACAACAGAAAACACCTGAACAAATAGAAAAAGAGAAAAAAGAGAGGGAAGAGCTAATGAAATGGGGGGATAAAGTGATTAAAGAAAAGTTTTCTATCGCTGAGAATATGTTGATTCGGGGAGGTTACAAGAGAGAAGGAAAAATTTACCATAACGAAAGTATTTATCACCCTGATTACGATTCATATAAAGCAATACTGTCATCAGATTCCGATTCCTTCATTGCTTATGGGGATGGACATTTAGAGCTAATAACGAAATATGTCTTGCTTGTTGCACAGATAATAAACCACGACTACATCTATAGCCACGATATTTCTGTCAATGTTTATCTTATACCTATTCCAGCACTTTACTATGATGAACTTGAGAAACTTCTCAGACAAAAAAAGGAACTGGAGAATCAGGGTATTATCGATACTGCAGTACTTTATTACATTGAAAACTTACTCCGAATGGAAGTTCTAAGAAAAATCGAACTACCTCAAATATTCCTTATATTGAATGTATCTGATGCTATATACTTAAAGAATATAGAGAACTTGGCTGTAAGTAAGGAAGGTGATTGAATGAAACTATATATCAAACCATCAAATTGGGAAGCAGATATGATGAAAACTGAGTTCTGTTGTTACCAATTTAAGTATCATCTTCTGTTCAATGAGGATGGCTCTCCACCGGATATACTTATAGACACTGAAGGGAAAACAGTAAGATTCCGTTCTATAATCATAAAATTCTGTCCATTCTGTGGAGCCAAAATAGATATAGAGAGGATGATGGAATGAAAATAGAGGAACTAGATATACTGAGTACAGAAACAACTGACGACCATTTGTGGCTTCTGCAACTCCTCTCATATCGTAACTATATAAGTGCATGGATATGTTATATGAGAAAGAAAGGAGAGAAGAGAGAACTTGAATGCATAGACAACTCCTATAATACTATAGCAACTATACCTGTAGAGCAGATAGATTGGGTTGCAGAAATAGAACCAGATATAGGTATTACAAGATTTGTATGGAAGAGAGAAGAATGAACATAGCAAAGGGGTTAATCACAAAAGACTATAAACTTGCAGAGGAGATATATATGAGATGGCTGAAAGAATATGGTAGCAATGTAGAGATGTGGAAAAGAGAAGGACGGTATGAGGTTATAGTCAATCCTTATATATTGAGGACAAAAGGAGAGGGAGATTTTATTGTGAGGAATGATTAAAAATGAAAACACCTGAAGAGTTCTTTGCTTTATGGAATAAAAGTATAGAAAGGAGGAAGACAGTATACTTCCCTCATGGCTATATATTTGCAGATTACTTTATTATTGAACCTTCAACATATGATGGTTCTATATTCATTACGCTTAAAATCGAGGAGGGAGATAACAAAACAATACAGACTGGATATATAGCACTTGATGATGTAACAGGAGTTTCATAGATATGAAATGCAGATATTGTGGAGAAGTTATAATGCTTATGGAGCCATCAGACGATGGTCGACTCAAATGGTTTCACCTGAACAACAGGTCAAGATACTGTGCATTCTCCAATTTCAGGGAAGCAGAACCTGACGATGAAAGCATAAAGAGATTGCAGAGATTTGTTGCAAACTATGGAAAAATGAAAGAATAGAAACCTATGCTATTCTCTTGTAATGACTGTAATCCACAGTTGTGTCTGGTAATATATCCAGTCTTCCATTCTTCACAAAAAGATGGAGAACGCCATCAATCCACCTGAATGAAGGATTAATCGTAGGATTCTCCTTGTTTCCATCCCACTGCCATACGTTCTTTCCATACGACTGATGAATGGGATTCTTGGAAAATAACTGCATAAGATATACATTTCTTTCTCCTCCTGTGAGAAAGTATGATACATATCCATCACAGTCCGTGTATATCCTCACTTCTTTTCCATTGTCGTATGATACAATCGGATGCTCATCCAGCCATATAAATTCGTAGCTCTCAAGAGTGTACATTCATTTCACTTCTTGTAGAGCAGGTATTCCATCATCAGCATAAGGTTATCGTTGAGGTATTCGTTGTCTATGGTATTCCGTTTCATATAGAAAAGAAGTTTGGAGAGATAGTAATCTATCCTGTCTGCATCACCCGACATATTTATTGTTGCGATATAACTATCATCTTTCTTTACTATTGCCTCCTTGTTTATGAGTATATTGAGTGTTTTAGACAGGGTTGTATCTGTGAAGTCCAATGCCTTTTTTATGTCTGTATACCTGCAATTGCTGTTCTCAAGTATATAACTGAATACCCTAATCAAACTGCTTCTGCTTTTCAACATCGTCACAGTATTCGTATTTTGTGTTACCGCCATCTTCTATTCCTACAACACACGTAGGAACCTTTGTTATCACAAGTTGTTTTGATATGTCCTGTCCTTTGTCTGACGATATTTCCACAAACTCCACACTCTTATCAATATCCGGAAGGTCTTTAATTGCCTGCTTACATACAGGGCAGTTCTCCTGTGTAACTATGAAGACGTGAGAGGTCATCTATAGAATATATCATTTAGTATTATTAACTTTACTAATTATCATATCTGGAAATATAGAAATATCTTTAAGAACTAAACCCTCCATTTAGTAAACGCTTTTAATACCAATGTGTTTACTGCATCTATGGGAAAATCTGCAAACGCAATGGTACTTGCCATGAGGGAACCAGTGGTTCCTAAGACTGGGACGGATGGAATAAAACAGCCTATGTACAACAGGTCAAAAACCGTTATGAGGATGTCCTCAAGGGTTATTGCCCTGAATAACTGTATAGCGACAAAGCTTAAAGGAAAGAAAGCAGGTTCAAGAGTTGTTGCGAAAGAGAATTTCAAGAGTGCAGCGGAATCCTGCAAGAGAGGAGCTTAAACTCTTCTCTCCATCCTAACTTTTTCTTATTTTCTGTTTTTACATACCTTTTGTATACCTTTTCATATCTGAAGATATATTCTTGAAGTAATTATTTATACTTTCAATCATTTACATACTGAAGGTATGTACCATGCAGTTATATCAGACCAAGATAGATGATTCCGTCCATAACGACTTACAGGCTATATCTGCAGAACTTGTCAAAGACGGTTTCATAGAGAAAGCAAGCAAATACGAGATAACGAAGTTTGCATTGACAACAATAAGAGACATGTTCAGGGAAAGACTTCCTAACGATAGTGCAGACAAGACAAAACTGTATATGATGTTAAAGAACAGCGAACTGCCATTACTGAAAGGTGATTGAATTGGGAGATATTACAGACGATGAATTTAAGAAACTCCTTGACAAGAATCTTGGGAATAACAAGCCAGACGGAAAAGAAGATAAGAAGGATGGAAAAGCAGCAAAGGGAATAAGGGACAATATAACACTCGACCCAAAGATATATGAACTGTTCGACTACTATAAGAAGGAACTTGGATATGATGGGGATTTTGGTCAGTTCCTTGTTGACATGACACTCGGCAATGCAAAGAAGAACGGAATAGATATACAGGTGGTGAAATCAGCAAGCAAGGGTAATTTCATACAGGGAATACCAAATGGGACAGACGGAAAGGAGAATGGAAAATCTTCTGATGATAATGAATATGACGTTGCCATGCAACTGCTTGGTGTGAATACAGGAAACCCGAAACAGATGGCATTCCAGCAATTACTAGAAGAAAGAAAATTGCAACTTGAAGAGAGAAGACTCAAGATGGACGATATGAGACTCAGTATGGAAGCAAAACAGCTTGACCTTGAAAGAAAGAAGATAGAGAATGACAAACTCAGGAAAGAGGTAAGTGTACCTATAGCTGCACCCAAATTCACAGAGGATGGAACACCTATAACACCAATGTCTGCATCAAAGGACAGGGAATTTGAACTGTACAAGATGATGAATGACAACAACATGAAGTTCATGGAAATGCTGTCAAAGACAAAAGAAAGCGGTCAGGATAATAACCAGTTCGTGAAATTCCTTATGGAACAGAACAGGGACATAAATAACACAATAATGGCACTCCAGAACAATTACAGCAACGAGAAATTCAAGGAACTTGAAAGTATAGTATATTCTAACACCCCCGAACAGCAACTTGAGAAGATGGCAAAACAGTTCGAGATGTTCAGTAAATTCACAGGTACTGGACCAAAGCCTATAGAACAGATAAAGCTTGAAGCAGACCTTGAGATGAAGAAACTGGAACTTGAGAGAGAAAAGGCAAAGGAAGAGAGAGATGAAGCCAGAGCATCCAATATAACTGAAGCAATCAAGGATACTATAGGTAATTTCACCAAATCTATAGGAGAGCCAATGGGTAATGTACTTGCAGAACAGGCAAAGCAGAGACTTGCGGAAGCACAGAAGAAAGCATCAGAACCAAAGAAGGATAATAACAACGATAACGGCAATGCATCTGCACAGGCTTCACAACAACCACCACCAAACGGTGACGAAGGAGGAAATGCAAACGAACCGATTGTCGATGGAAATGGGGGCAGTAACCTACCTATAGTGTAGTAGGATGACCAATAATACCTTTTTTCCTTTTCATCCCCCTATTTCTTTTTTTAAATTTCAACCGAATAAAAATAACCTTTTTTACTTCGGAAATATATCTATTCAGTCCTGTGGTGCAATTGGTAAGCACGCCAGTCTTTGAAACTGGTGATTTGAGTTCGAATCTCGACAGGACAATTAGGGCTGTAGTTTAGATGGTCAAGAATGTCAGACTCTGAATCTGATGACGGAAGTTCAAATCTTCCCAGCCCCATTCCGATATATATCTATATAAACCAGAATAAGTTTTTTATATATGTACTGCATTGAATACTTGGAATGGACGTTAAAGATATTTGCAATGCAATAGAAAAAAGGATGAAAGACGAATATGCAGATTTCGATTATTACAGGAAGATGGCAGAGAACTCATTAGAGGCAAAACCTGATAATATATTCACATTCACCAATAATTATTCATTTGTAGAGGATATAAGAACGAATCTGTATGATAATTTTGCCTTAATATCACAGGAAGAGTTTAACCACAGGAAAATATTATCAAACCTGCACAGTATGCTTGGTTGTGATGAAACAGAACCACTTAAACAGCCAATAACGCAATCAGAGAAAGACGCTATGTGGGAAAGATAGAGTAAAGTATATATTCCCGATATTTATCCTATATCTATGAGGAATAAGGACGTTAGAGACGTTCTCCAAATATTCCAAATGGAATTGAACGAGATAAAACAGAATGTAGACGAGATTAGTTTCTGGAATGCAACAGCAAAGAAACAGAAAATATTGAACATAATAGATTCGTTAAAGATAGCTATGATAACACTTGAAGATAAAATGGAAGCAAAGAAAAAGAGTAAAGAGGCGACTGGAAATACACAAAATAATATAGGTACTGAGAATAAAAAGGTAACCGTTAAATAGTGAAAACTGATAAAGAATGCAGGAATGCTTGAAACTTATGAACATCTTGGTAAATTACTGTTACTTGACGATATAGATGACTTGGGTAAGTACTCCTTTGAAGGTCATCCATCACCTATACATCACTGGCAGTGGGGAGTACTCTTGATAGCAGTATCCGAGATTGGCGATGCCCTGATTTCAACATACAGACTTCTTAACGAGGATGATAACAATGGAACCAATAAAACACCCAGCAACGAGAAAACTGACACCAGATGAGCAAAGAACCAGCGAATATCTCTATGGCTTCTTTCTCGGTTTGATGTCTGGCTTTGATGCAGATATGTTCAAGCAGATGGCAGAATTGGATATGTCTCCATTCGACCTTGGAATAGAGGTGGACGAACAGAGCATAAATTATATCAGTAATCTTATAAAAAAATACAGCAACAGGATAGATGAATATCTTAATTATGACTGGATAATGAGCAGGATGCAGAAAAGGAGACCAGACCTTTATGATTTTTTTATAACACCGCTTGGTAAACAGGCGTTATCCAAATGGATTGTAGATATAAAGAACATGATAATGAAGGTGATAAGATGAAACATGAAAGAAGGAAGATAGACCCTATCGCAGCAAAGATAAAGAAGGCAGAGAGAAGATGGCTTTTTGCAGGTATTAAGGATATATCGGGAAAACCTTTGACGTGGAACACCTATGAGGAAGTGAAGAGATTACAGGATAACAAATGTGCTATATGTGAGAGGAATAGTCTGTGGGGAGAATTGCAGGTAGACCATGACCACAGGACAGGACTGTTCAGGGGATTGCTCTGTGTGGATTGTAATCATTACGCAGTAGGCACATTTGAACGGACAGGCAAATATAAGGATAGGAAGATGGAAGATGCAATAAGGGAATATCTGGATAATCCTCCATACAGGAAGTACTGTGTATATAAGGAAGGAGTACCTATAGCAGAGGTTGTGAGGTAATACAGCTGATGGGTGAGATAGAGGTAAGATGTTTCAAATGCAGGGAAACGCTTGCAGCATCAGACGATATGCTCAGGGGTTATCCACTCATAAACTGGCTTATAGTATCACATTTCAGGAACAAGCATGGCAAAGAGATAAGTATAGATAAGGCTATGGATGAGGTTATCATAATAGAGAAATCACCTTGAAAACACTTACTTACACTCACTATGTTCGCTTGTTCGCCTGCAGTCCCACTATATACCAGAATATAAATAAACACAAAGATTATTAACTCATTCCTGATAAATCTGACAGATGATAAGCGAATACCTTGAAGATATATTTGCACCGCTTGGGAAGAAAGCAGGAATAGCACCAGTCGACATGTCCCTAATATATACGCCACAGATTCTAGCATCTCTTATTCAGGTTCCAGTAAATTGGTTCCTAACCGAACTTGGAGCAAGGATATTTGATGCCGTGGTTGGAGTTGCATCTGCAGCCGTAGTTGCAACTGGTGGAGTAAAGGGAAAAGATGCAGCGGAACTTTCAGAAATGGCTTCATACTGGCTAACAAACATCTACGTTCCTCCAGCAAAGGCATCCGTAGTTGCACAACAGGCAGTAACATTTGCATCAGCACTCTCTAAGGGAGACCTTAGTGGAGCAATGAATTCAGTCTATCAGGGACAGAATGCATTGACCAACATGGCTGCAGCGACAGGTCTGCTAAATCCGGTATCATACCAGAGTGGAACATTAACACCAATCTCTACAGGAACACTATCCAGTTCATCCGCAAATGTACCAGCTGCATCAAGCTCAACAACCGCAACAAGTGGTAGTGGAGACCCAATACCGAGGAGTGCAAACCAGAAAACTCTCAGTCTGTTAGCGTAAAATTGTCAAACGAGCAGTTCCATCGTATTCCTGTTAGCGAACTGGCTAAGAAGGAGTGATAGGAACTCCTCCCTGCTTTTATACTTGAATTTTGGTTTATAGTCATAATACATCTTCTGGAATTTTATATACGTCTCCTGCATCACATATATTTGCAGGTTCTTATCCTTCTTCTTGATGTCTGACATACTTTATCCTATATAATATACTAATATATAAATTATGTTATTAACACAATTAACATTAATAACACAATGCCTGAAGTTTAAATATTTTTACAGATTCACAGATTATGCCTTCGACAATAGAGCAAGCCTACAAGGCAGCGATAAGTGCAAAAACACAAAACTTTGACCTTGCCATGCTGGGCGTAAACACCGCACTACTTGATAATCCGAATGGACTTTATCCTTCGTCTATCAATGTAGATAAGGTAACGGCAACAGGACAGGAATGGGCTGATTTTATAAATTTCTATCATAAGAAGTTTATACTTCGGTTCTCTACAGGGTTTCTGAGGACAGTAATGGACTCATATTTCCCTATAGCAGCTATGGGATTCCTATATGCTAAACAAAATCTTGGTGGACTGATATTTGGTACATACGGAGTAACTGGACAGTTCTCTGCAACACCTATAACCCCTAATATAGCCTATTCAGGGACTATAGCAGGTCAAACCACACCAGCAGCCCAACAGACATGGGATGTTACAGTATCATCCGGATGGCAATCTCCAGGTACAGCCGATACATCTACCCCAAATGGTGCTTTCTATGTGAGTCTCAACTCAAATGTTTCAAGTATACCAGCACTCCAGCTATATAACAATTCATCTGTTACAATATTCGGTATATTGGATGAAACAAATCCGGGTATCATAGAAGGAGTACAAACATACAGTTCATCTGGCAATAAACTCGGTATAGAATACGACCCACTTATTGGATTCAGTTCTGACAGCACAGTTGGATTCCTTGGATTTAACAGGAGCTTCATACTTGGACAGTCTGACAGCTTCAAGGTAGATGTAGATTTCAATAGGTCTGGAAATGCAAGACCAATACTGCTTGGTATAGCATATCTGAAGAATACTATAATAACCAACGAGTAAGGTGATTGACAATGGTATCACATAAAATATTCACTGAACTTATAACATCTGGTTCAACCGGAGCAACATTGACAGTAACAAAAGCAAGACCTGTAAAGAATGTAACTGCAGTAAGCACAGGTGGTTCAACATACGCAGAATATTCTACAGTAATAGCATCAAGTATATCAGGACAGGTAGTGACATTCCCTGGACTTGTTGCCAGTACACAGTATCTGGTCTCCTATGAGGGGTTCTAAACCCCCCATAATTTTATTTACTTTATTACAATCATAGAGAGAAGGTGAAACACACAATGTATGACAACCTACCAATATTAAAGGAAAACTATTATGTAGCTTTCCAGTTAGGAACAGCATCGAAGCCTGACCTTGTTATAAGGCAGGTAGTGAAGAAGGAAATAATACCATTCACTTATGATATACTGACAGAGAATGGAGTGCCAGCAGCATCAGCATTGCTTTCTCCAGTCACGACCACAATAAGTGGTCTCCAGCCATTCTATTATGACCTGAATCAACTCCAACTATCGTCAATAGCCAACATTCAGGATTTGTTCAATATTCCAAACACTACAGACATATATCAGGTGTTCACAGGGATTGCACCATCATACGTGAGATTTGTATATAAGCAACCTACGACAGAGAAACTTGGTGTCATGTCACAGAGTACCATATACGATTCAACCAGCTTCTATAACATAGGATTTGATGGATTCCAGAGTCCATTTGAAAATCCATCTCCAGATACTGAGATATTTGCAATTCCGGGAATAAGTTTCTCGATGATTCTGATAAACACTGTATCTGTTCCTGTAGCTCCAACAGTCAAGTTCATAATAAACAGGGCATCCACAATACCTGTGACAGATGTAAACACCATCAATGGCATAAAGACAGGAAAGATACCTGCAAAGCTTGTTACAATAGGAAGCTTGAAATCTGGGTTAGAGGCTGCAAAAGGATTTTCAGGAGGAGATTAAACATGGTAAAAGATTATGATTTGATACTTGAGACTGCATCTGCTACTACTACACAGTCTGCATTATTGCTTAATGGAACTGCAAACACGCCTGTAGTTACTCCTGATGACTATATACAGAGTGTATATAAGTTGACCGTAACAAACACTGGTTCAGCAGTAGAAATCATAACATTCCAGGCAGGGATATATACAGGAGGAACGCCATCCAATACGTATACGGTAGCAACAATATCAATACCTGCTGGAGACACACAGATGTTCTCAGAACTTGACCTTAAGATAATCATTCCATCTGGATATTATCTGCTTGTTCAAACCAGTGCAGGAACTGCAAATGTTCAGGCACTTGCATACTTCACTCCAGCGTAAGGAGTGATGTAACATGAAAGATACTATAATCAATGGGAACAGGATAGCAAGTGGAACAGTAACATCAACACAGATAGGTTCAGCTACAATAACAGGGAGTAATATAGCTAGTGGTACAATCGCAAACAGTAACCTTGTAAATCCTACAATCAATTCACTTGCAGGAACAACAGCAGGAACATTATATTACGTAGAACCATTCACACTTGGAAACTACAAGAAAGTGATAGTAAACGTAAGCGGTTATGAGAACGATACAACTACGAACCAGAGCATAACTTATCCAACCGCATTTGCTACAGTTGCTGCAGTAACCTCTAATACAAGCGGTCTTACTGTAAGTACTACGATAACTGCACTTACAATAACAGCACCAGACTCTACAACTGTATATAATGGAGTAATAACTATTGAGGGATACTGATAGTAATGTTCGGTTTACTGCCTCTGTTCAGTGGATGGAAATACACAATAAAGACTATAGAACAACCAACGATAATAACAAACAAGGTACTTGAGATATACAGTAACGAAGATACTAGCGGATGGTTCCTTGCAGGAAGTGCCATAACTACAGACCCTAATATAAATCTTAACCTGTATGTCAATGGTACTAAAGTTGCTTATACAAGTCCTACTATACAGTACCTTTATGGTGGAAAACAGACTACCGGAGTTCCATTCACATTCTTGTATGGACAGTATGCTCCCGGAACAAACTATCAGTTATATGGTATAGGACAGGCAAATCCTGATGGATATGCACTCAATGGTTCAGTAAAGCTTACACTGGAGACACAGCAGGATGAACTGTATATAGCATACTATGATGCAGTATTCATAGAAATAACAGACCCGATAAAGTTCCTGCAGAGTTATATGATGCTATATGGAAAGGCACAATACCAGCTTCCAGCAGTAGAGTTTAAACAGTTTGTAAGTAATCTTGCAAGGGAGGTGAAAATATAGAATGGCACTTCCAAATTCACTTGAAAGTCCTATAGGGGCATTATTTAATACAACATCACAACCGAACAGTATATGGGTTCCACTGTCCAACATAAATATAACAGATACAAATGTACATTCATATCTCACAGACCCGCCATCTGCACAAGGGACTGGTATAGCAATAGTAAAGTTAGGTAATATTCTTGGTTCTGGAGAATCGACGTTAAGAACATATTCCCTCTTCATCTACAACAACGAAAACCAAACCCTGTCAGTCCAGCCGATTACGAATGTTGTGAACGATGGCAGTCTTAACGACATGAACCTCATAAGTGCATATTCCGTGAACTCAGGTGTTGACAATATCCAGTCTTTCTCATTTGATGTGTATCCAGTGGAATACATATCAGTCCTGCTGTCATTCGCAACCGCACCCACATCCGCTCCTAACACAGCAATACCGCAGGGAGTATATGCTATCTTGTTCCTGTATTATGGGTGATTGAAATGACGTATGGAACATACAATCCGAACATCCCAAGACCGACATATAGCAGCATAATAGGGAAGCCCGAAACTACTATATCTTCCAAAGGTAGAAGCAATGGACTTAGCAACAAGATAAATGACGGTGCAAATTTTGGACCTGATACAACTTTAGGTGCAACATCACCAAACCAAACAGGGCCACCTTATACGCAAACATCAGGAATACAAGAAGCTATAAATAGTTGTAAAGGAAACGATGAAACAATTATATTATTAGATGGGATATTTCTAATTTATTCATCTATAAAAATTCCTTCAACATTACAAGGAATCCGTATAAATGGAATCAATAGTTTAAATACTATATTGCGAGCTGTTGGTAGTAATTTCGTGAATATTACTACTACACCAATCCCTTCTATAAGTTCAATCACTCCAATTATATATTTCGATGGAATAAATAATTTAACACATTATGATATAGGTAATTTCAGTGTTGACGCTAATAGTTCCAATGTAACTATCTCAAATAATACTCAGGGAGTATTTCTTTACCTTCAACAGGCATCTGAAACTATTATACGAGGATATATACATGATATAATTCCTCTCAACTTTGATGGTTCAGGAGGAGTTAATACATTCCCATATAGTATAATAACAACATATTCAGAAGGAGTAATATTTGAAAGGATTTGGGGGATAAATAACAACTCAACAGATGGAAATATATTTATACATGCACCTGACGGAGCAGTAACAATAATGCGTATAGAATGTTTCAGTCTTTATTTTCAAACTACATTATTTTATGGTACGTCAGTAACTCTAAATTCTACTATGTACGGGAATGGTTATGCTGTATTCATGGGATTATATTTCAATACAAATGGAGTTAACGGTAATATAAGTGGACTAACAAACGAAGGTTTTTACATATCTATATTTGGAGGAAATATAGCAAGTAATTCATCTACTGTTGGATTCTTTACATCCAGTGGAGGTATATTAGCAACATTAAACAACGTTCAGTTTTACGGTTATAATACAAGTAGCACTCCGTTATTCACACAAATCGGAGGTAGTGGTACTCTATATCTGTATGACACTAAAACAGTTGTATATGTAAATACTGATGTAACCTATTACGCCTATGCATCACCTACACCTGACCCCCCAGCATCGGGTACATCTGTACAAAACACTAATAGATACCCTGTATATGTTTATATGTTTGGTGGAACAGTCACAGAAATTCAGATTACAAGAGGTGGTACTAGTTTTGTAGTGTTTTCATCATCAGGCATTGCATTAACAGGACAAGGATATAAACTTCTTCCCTCAGACAGCATAACTATAACGTACACATCAGCACCAACTTGGGAATGGCTGAGTGATTAAAACTTGGAACATTTATTTCGACACATTTTTATTACTCTTTCTGATTTTTATTCTTCTTATATCTGTAAAAATGGCAGTATATAGTAGCGGTAAAATCAGAAGAATGTTTATATA
>SCLI03000208.1_pt1 | contig 34149 bp, 49 predicted proteins | sample 7268041 | NCBI WGS metagenome assembly SCLI03 (sample SAMN10721081, study PRJNA514188) | viral metagenome | isolation source: depth-stratified mine tailings core A | place: China: Fankou Pb/Zn Mine tailings | collected 2017-10 | reverse complement strand
GCGTTATGCCCCAGCGCCTTTTGCCATTTTGTCACGCGTCTTGAAGTATACTATTCTAGGTTTTTCGGCGTTTCAGCAGTGCTGTTACTTTCCTTTTTGTCCGGCTGGCCCAGTCGGATGAGGCCCGTGTCTAAATTCACTTCAAGCACGGGTAGTCCCCTCGCATAGCGACCAACCAGGGCAGAAACAGCTCTCTGTATCGGCGTTATTTGCTGCTCGAGTTGCTGCCGTTTAAGGATGAGATTTTCGCAAGTGATTCTGTCAATCTCTGACATCTTGACCTGTCGCGGCATCGACTTCTTCCAGTTCATAAGCGCGCTCCTCTTTTACTCAGTAAATATATGTACGCAACAGCCACCGTCGCGATTGGCAGGACAAAAATTATCCATGCGGGGACGACGAGAAAAAACATAATCCCGGCAAGATCAGCCGCAACGTCAACTAAAGAAAACCCGTCTCCTCCCCACCAGCCGTTCTCTTCCCAGGGCAAAAAGGCGTCTTTTATTTCCCACAGCAGCGCCCCGCCGATCGCCAGAATCAGTCCGACGCCTCCAATGGAGAGAAATCCAAAATACGCCCAGAGCCCAAAAAAGACAGCGTGGAGCATCTCACCCGGCGCTGTGTCTGCATGTGTCCAGTTATGTGAAGCCCAACGAAATTTATCAAACTTTAAGCTCATCTTTCCGTCCTCATGTTAACTGCTCTGTACCGTTTTTCTTTGCGCTCGTACAACGCCCCTTAGAGAATGTAATCGCCCAGTTGTCCGCATTGGCGTCCGTGAAACTAATCGTGCCACCCTTACCCAGCGGATCATTACCAGCATGCCAAATTTCGTTACCGCCTACTGTCACCTTGTAGTTCACATTACTTGTCGATAGGTCGAGGTTACTTCCGAAGGCAACGGTTCCCGTGACCCCAGTGGCGATTTCGGTGAAGGTAATTGTCCCATGCCCAACGTTAACCTCATAGGGATAACCGCTGCCGGTAGTCAGCGTGCTATCGGTAATTGTCCCTGATATGTTTACCCCCGTCGCCATCAAGTAACCATTTACATCGACACTAAACTTCCCACTTCCAAGGTTGAACGTTCCTGCCGTAACCGCGCCGAGAGACGTAATTGTTCCCGCCGTTATCTTTCCACCGTTAATCGTCGTCACGCCACTGTTCACGTCACCAGCCGCGCCACCCACCGCAAGGACGCCTGTGAGATTTAACCTTGCGGCGTCTATCGTTAAGCCTTCCGCGCTTGCGTTTATCTTTGCGACCACATCACTCGTTTGCACCGGTGTAAAGTTTAACTGGCTCAACGCAATCGTGCCTGTTGTTATCTTTCCTCCATTAATGGTCGTCACGCCACTGTTCACGTCGCCAGCCGCTCCGCCGACATAAATAAAACTTGTGTTTACGTAGTCGAACGATGCGTATGTGGCATGGATCCAGCTCGTGCTTGCAATATCCGCGATGCCAGCCGTTGGAATTATCACAACACCAGCCCCGGCAGTCATTGCCGATCTAACGAGACAGAGCACCACAGACTCTTCCGACGTGGCGACAGACTGATCAGTCGTTGCCATAATGCCGCCCGCGAAATTACAATAAAGGTAGGTTGTTGTGGTTGTCAACCCACCCACTTGTCCTGCTGAAATCGGATAGCCTGCCCCTGTGGTTCCTGCAAGCTTAATATGCCCGGCAGTCCATTGAACGGTGGCGTCATTTACCGAAGAAAAAAATATATCCGTCGTCATCCCGCGCGAGGCGGCGGTGATTTTTTTTGATACGACGGTTGAATCAATAAGATACCCGCCGTCAACTATCGACCCCGCCTTGGTGATTAGTGCGCCCTTAAGGTAGATGTTGTCTTGAGCATACATACCAAACCCGGCCAGCGCGCCGAAGTCGGGATCGGTTAGACCATCGAGGCCGCCGAACACGACCCGCATCTTACTAATATCATCGAGCGCTGCAACAGAGTTTACCCCGCCGTACACCGTAAGCCTTGGCGAGGTTGTATCCGTGCGCATCTGTATCGCGGATTGGCGGGTCACATCAGTGGTGTTCCCGATTCGCACGAACTCCATACCTTTCTGATATTTAACTAGATCGGTAATTGAGGAGACATTTGTAACCGTTAAATCGCCACTGGCTGCAACACTCTGTACTGTAGCTGTAACATCGTACCGCGTGAGACGATTAGCAGCGGCGTCGTAATAGAACGCGCGTGCGCGGATAAGATCGTTCCCCTTTAGTCCATGCCCAGTCTCGACGATTAACTGCGTTGTTGTCTCGCTAGCCACGACCCTCTTGATGCGCGCGATTCCCGATCCCTCCATCCAAAGGTTGCCTTCAATAACCGTGTCGCTGAGAAAAGTCGGCTCAATCATTGTGGATTTCAGTCGTAGTTGCGGTAGCCGCACCGACGGGTCGAGTGCAATAGCGCCGTTATCATCCACGGATAGAATTCGCTTCCCTTGGAATACGATATACGACTTATCTGCTTCGCGCTCCGTACCTATCATGAGAACTCTAACTCAACGGAGACCGCAAACGGCCCCGCGCTCTCTTTGGTCACGACAATGACCTGCGACTGCGTAACACCTCCGCGTACAAGTGAGAGTATAAAACCCCACTGCAACGGAGTCACTTCGTCCCCGGGTATCGTATTGTTAAACGATAATGTTAGGTAATCGCCCGCGAGAAATGTCTTTATGCCGTAACCGTAATCAACATTGTATTTACTGCCACTACTATGCGCCGCCCTTAATCCCGTCACGCTGCCCGCACGTCCGAGCGGGATGGTGTCAACAACGACTCCAGCTACGAGAGTCTGGTTTGAAGCGTTGACACCAAACTCAATATAAGATTTCTTTTGTCCTTGGTCGGACGGATTGACTTTGGCATCCACCTCAGGTTTTGTATAGTAAATAGAGTTATGGTTATGCGTGTCCAATTGGGTTTGCGTGGCGGTTACCGCGTTCGCCACAGCGGTGTCGTTCGAGTTGAATTTCGTGCGTCCCTGATCAATTAGGTCTTCGGGGCTAACGGTTTGAATAATTATTGCCATAAACACCTCACAGTTTTAGATCGATCATAAGCACAGCTAGGTTGGGTACTGTCGCGCCCGCAACGGTTTGTTTGTATGCCTGGACTTTATTCACGAGGATGTATATTCTGAGCGCGGTGTCGTAGATGCTGAACGCCGCAAGTCGGTCTCCCGCTTTAACACTTATATTCAGGGCGTCTGATTGCAAGACCGTGCCGACACGACTTGTGAGCGCGACCAATGACCCATCTCGCGGAATCGGCTTGTCGCAACCGGTGATCGTGTAGGTTATAAATCCGCCCTGACTATTAAAGAAATCTCCCGCCCCGGTCAGATTCGCCGCGAGGACAATCGGGGCATACTTAATCTTGCTAACTATCAACGAATCGACTTCCGCTTTTGTGTAGTAGGTCGCTCCATGCGGATTCGCCGCCGCAAGATGGTTTCCGAAGTTTGTGTTAAGGGTGTTAAAGGACGCGAGATCGTTTGAGTCCGCCAGGTTCAGTGCGTCCTTATGCCCGCTCCACGTGACATCGTCCTGGAAACGTAAAGTTCTGCATCCCCAATAATTGGTCGGATAGTCAAGCGCGGAATCATAACGATCTAGTGAATCGAAAGTGATCCTTACGCCTTTTTCGTGATCGGGATACAAGTCCTCAAAGTCCAACCCGACCACTTGTACGTCGCACGGAAACTTTCTAACCTCAATGTCGTCCGGGTAGAAGACAGTATTTGTTGTGTTTTTGTTGAATAAATCTCTAAGTAACAAGAAGTCCGTGTCCTTTATCGCCTCGTAAAAAATCTCTGCATGATAGTACCACCCGCGCCGATTGCGTGTTTTTTTGCCATTAAACGGATTCGTGAACTCGACAATATCCGGCTTCCAACCCTGTTTGAGACTCGAATAATGTAAGGACTCGAAGCTTAACGTGAAACCCTGTCCCATCAGGTTATATGTAACTTTCGGCTGGCCCATGATCATCCAAACGGGTTCGGGTATTGCGTCGTGTTGAAATCCTCGAGCGTCACCGTCGTCGACTCCTCGGCGAGGTTGTAAAGTACTCCGGTTATGACGTTATTCGTGCCGCGGAGTACGATGCCGTCAAGCGGATTCAGTTGGATGATCTCACTGAGCTTCACCCGCTTCTGTGTCGCGGTTGCCAGAATCGGCGACAGGTTATCGACCGCTTCCTTCGTGCTACGCATCGGGAAGAAGAGTACTCCGCCTTGCGGATATACGCTCGGCGCGTCGACGTTCAATATATTGCCCTGAAGTGATGCCATGATGTTACGGCTCTTACTGTCCTTCCAGACAAATTGCCGCATCCACCCCGCGCCATATCGTGTCTCACCAAAATCTCGCAGCCGCACGCCAGACGTGGCGATAATTGTGTATATACGATACCAAAGCTCACCCTGCCGTCCGAGCGCGATCGCGGAGTAGAAAGATCCGCCGTCATTCACCGAGACTGTAATCCAATCGAAGCTACTCTCTCTCAACGTTTCTTTATATTCAACGATGCGATCGTCCAATCCCGACGTGTACGTGTTGACGACATACCGACGCCCAACGTGAAGGACGCCTTCGTTATCGATCCAGTACGCACCCGAATTGTATTTCATTGCGTCGAGAAGAAAATCATAAACCGAATAGTTATACTCTTTCGCAAAGTCCGTCAAGCTGCCATTCTTCAACGTCGTGCCATCTTGCTTTGTAAAATCCTGCTTGATGATAAGTGGGGCGTCCTTCAGGTTGCCAAGAACCGACGAGACAAGTCCAGAATTAACGAGGACGCTTTGTAAATTGAGCGCGCCGACGTTGACGAGCTGCTTCTTTGCCGCGTCTCGGAACGGCTTCGTCAGTTGGTATGAATTGAACATATACTTTTGAGCAGCCGGGTCCCACGTGGTCTGGTCCGCGTACGCCACCCCTCTGTAAATTAGATTATCGTCGAAGATAACATCTACCTTCAGTTGCCGCCGATCCTTCAACAAGCCGTAAAGCCCATGATCATCCTTAACGGTAAATTTGGCGTCGCCGCCAGAGAACTCGTATTGGTCACGTTCGACCTGCAACTCCGCCCAACCCACCTCGGCGAGCTCGGACGTAAAATCTATTTGCTCGGGCGCATTGCTGTCAACACTGTAGGCGACAATCTGTCTCTTAGCCGACACGCCGTTGCTCCCCTCGTTTGTATTCCACTATTTTGGTCCGGAACGCGACCTCATTAAACTCGGCGTGATTATGCAGCTCCACAACCGGCGCAGGCAGTCCAAGTATCGCCCTCTCGAGTCTGTCTAGCCGTCCGATTATCGCGGAATCATCCCTGTTGGCAAACATAGGCATGTATACTGGCAGTTTCGACAGCGGCATTATCACTTCCGGCACTTCACCAACGAACGCAACGTGGGGTTTCGTCGTTATTCCGCCCTCAGCGTGGGCAGGTAAACCGAGATGTGAGACCGTCGACAGTAAGTTCGCTCCTGCGCTGTACGCACCTCCGGTCGCTAGATTAGCAATAAATCCAAACACCGCCATAGCGGCTTCCTGCGCAGCGATTTGTACCAGTGCGGACAGAACATCATGCAAAAATCTTTGCAGCAGCGAATGTGCCTGCCCGAATGCTTTCGTCCACGCCTCATCAAAAGCTCTCACAAAATAACCCGCCGTCGCGCCCGCTCCCGCCCGTTCCGCTGCATTCCACGCCTCCTCTTTTATCCGCCTCCAGTTGTCGTAATCCTGGTCGTGCTGCCTCTGCATCGATTCGATCGCATCAAGCTTTTGCTTTTCGATCTGCAGTTGTTCGTATGCCGCCGCACGCTCTTTGTCCGTTTTCGCATTCCGGTAGGCGTCCTCGATGGACGCGATTTTTGCCTCCTCGTCCGCAATGGACATTCCAGCCTCTTCGAGTTTTGCCGACAGATCCGGCGTCGTGATTGTTAAAGGCGCTACTTCAGCTTTGCCCTGGAATGGCTTGTACTTCTCCGGACCCGCTAATTTCGCCTCGATGTCCGCACGCTGCTTCAGGAGTTCGTTCCGCTCACGCTCCGAGAGCGTCGTGATTTTTAGTGCGGCGTTGATCTCATCGAGCTTCTGCCGGTACGCGGTGTCCGTTGTGATTAGGTTGTCAAGATTTTCTAATTGCGCCTTCGCCGCCTTCTTCTCGTTCTCGGCGATTGTGGCAGGCAGCTTCTTGAGGTTTTCGTATGCGTCGATTAACGCTTTTAGTTTCGTCTTGAGCTCATCTATATCCTTCCCGCTCGTCACGCCCTTCGCATTTAAAGTGTGTATGCGCTCTTGTACCGCAGCGATCTGCTTGTCGAGATCTTGCATCTCCCAAACCCATTCGACCTTTGCTTTCGCCGGTGGTAACTTCGAGATCCGGTCGATCTCCGCAGCGTAGGTGTCTGCGATAGACTTAGCGTCCGAGGCAAGCTCCGCCTTAGCTGCCTTCGATCTCAATTCAAATGTGTCATAAATAATTTTAGCTAAATAAACAAGTTCCCCCGCGATGAGAGATAAACCGCCCGTCGCAACAACAACTGCCGTCCCTGCCGCTTCCACCGCGGGGATGAGCGTTGTATAGAGAGCCGCGGCAGCCCTGGCTGCGGCTGCGGGAATATCTACACCCATGCCGATCTTCAAAACTCCGATGCCGATACCGAGCAACCCGACCGCCGCGGCGGTGTCTCGAATCGGTTCCGGGGCATCCTGAAATGCCTGGAGAAATGGCTTCGCGGCGTTCGTGATCGGGACGATCCCTTCGGTGAGGAGCCTGCCTAAAACCTTCTGCGTGTCATCAACCTGACGCTTATATATCTCGAGTTGCCCCGCTGTGTCCCTCCCGAATGCTTCGCCCTGCCCACCGACCGCTCTCCTTACCTGCTCAATGATGGACACCGCACCGCGCTGCTTTATATCGGCCTCGTCTAATCCCTTTATGTAGCGCCCCAGCATACCGGTGTTGCCGTTGAACGCATCCGCCATGACACGCGCTGCGCCCGCCATGTCGCGGCCCATTAAAATCGAAAGGTCCGCCGTCAACTTCGTGGCCTCTTTAAGTTTCTCGCCCTGCAATCCCATCGCCGCCAACTGTGCCATGGTCTTGAGTACGACGTCGTTGTCGGCTCCGGTTAAATTCTGCAGTTGGTCGGCAAACTCTTTTGCGTCTTTGACCGCCTCCTCGGTATATATTCCCCGGTTCTTCAGTGCCTGTGCGTAGGCACTCTCCGCCGCTGTTGCCTCGTTAGATTTTTGTATCCATTCCCCAAACGTCCCCTTTAGCGCCTGCATACCGATGCTTAATGCACTTAGTCTGAAGAACAGCGCCTCGCTCGCTTCGCGGAAGCCCGTCGTCGATACTTGTGCTGTCTTCATCCCACCCGCCATCGCGACCGAGGACTTCTCGACCTGCGCCTCGCTCTCGGCTGTCTTTTGACTTGCCGCCGCAGCACCCTGCTGGCTAGCGATGTATGCGTCGGTCGTTTGCGTGACGCGCTGCAGCTCGGCATCGATGCCCGAGAAGTTCGGAGTGGTTATTTTCAGACTGAGGAGACCCGAGAGTTGCTGCGATGCCTCGCGGGTCATGTTTAACATTGCCTTCAGTCCATCGACGTAAGGCGCCAAGTCGATCGAGAAAATTAATTTATAGTCTTTGTCACTCATTGCGGGTCGGGAATGTTCTTTAGGTCGTTGACGAGATTTATTTTTGCGTTCAACGCATCGACTCTCTGGATGTATGCGAGTTTAAAAACGTCAAGAACGTACATAGTTTGTAGTCTACTTATTTCGCTTGGCTTGCCGTCTGCGATTCTGATTTCGAGGAGCTCGTCTGCGTCGATGTCGGGGCGGTAGAATTCATCGGGTCTTGGACGCCCGATGCGATTGAACTCTGACTCAAGGTCGTCATCATACTTTGCATCAGCGGCGCTAAGTTCTTTGAAGAGGCCATCAACGTAAGCGTCGCGGATGGACTTTGCGTAAAAAAATCCTTCAGAATCTCCGCGAGGGTATCCTCTTTGATTTTTGCAAACCGCCGTCTCGCTAACCACTTCGGCAGTGGCTTCCAATCACTTCCTTGCCGCGACAAAATGGCAGCGAGCAGCTCCGCGACGACGTCCTTTTGAACGATCACGTCCATGACATTGAGCGCCACCGCAATCACGTGCTCACTATCGGAGACGGTTGCTTCAAGCGGTAATTGTATCAACTTTCCGATCTTGCGGATAGCCTTGTACTGTGCCCACGTTAGTTTTCCAAGGGTATACTTTCTACGTCCGATCGCGTATTTTTTTTGGTCTTCTTCCACATTATTCTCCGGTTGCAAGGTTCAAGCGATTAAGTGTGCTTTCTACGCTCCGCTTTTCGTTCGTGTGGCCGGCATAGCCGAGAAAAGACATCGCGCACGACCTAACTTGCGCCAAGGAAATTGCACCGTTGGCGTAGTCTGCACTGAGTTGCTTAAATCTATTTTTTGCCCGCCTCACATTTCTCTTCCTCATCTTTATATGTGTTTCAAATAATCTGTAACCGCAAAAATCCAGCCCGTGCCGGGAGGGTAATATCTGGGTCTTGTGGTTAAACGATAATTTCAACTTAGTCAACAAGAAGTCACGGATGATCTCGAGCAATTCGCGTAGATAATTTTTGTCTTCGTGAAAGATTACAAAGTCGTCCATATACCTTACGTAACGTTTCACTCCTAATTCATCCTTTAAATAGTGATCGAGTTGATCTAAATACACATTTGCGAATAATTGCGACGTAAGTGCACCAATAGGAAGTCCTTCTGTTATCGCCAAGATGCGCTCGATAAGCCAGAGCGTGTCCGAATTATTGACTGTCTGCCTGATCACACCCATTAAAACCTCGTTACTCACGGATGGAAAATATTTTGATATGTCGGCCTTCAGAACATACCCATCGCGGATTGCCATTTGCGAGGCGCGGCGAACAGCCGCATGCGTTCCCTTACCTACACGACAAGCATAACTGTCGAATATAAAACGCCTCTCGAACAGAGGCTCGATTATATTACAAAGCGCGTGATGCGCCACTCGGTCCCGGAAAGCTGGAGCCATTACAAGACGCTTCTTGGGGTCGCAGACGAAGAAGGATGTGAACGCCCTCGGCGTCCACTTTTTCCAAATAAGTTCATTCTGAATTACGATTAAGTTCTCCTCTAAGTTCTGCCTAAACCTTAAGGCTTCTAATTCATAACGTTTGTTTCGTGAAGCCTTCTTGTATGCGTCATAAAGATTTTCGAAGCTATAAATCTGTTTAAACACAGTATCGCCTCCGACCAATCCCTTTCGGGACCCGTAAGAGGCCAGCCCAAGTCGGACTATTTCTCCTTTCGGAGAGGAATAGAATCCCTTTTGTAAATGCACTGGCCGCCAACCCGATGAGTTGACGGCATCTGGCAAAATCGAGAGCGGGACGGAAACCGATGTTGTTGTTCACGTTGGAGCGCGGATTATTCAGGTTCAGCGCGAACAAACCGGCGTTGGACCCATTGTCCCAGTTGCCACCGCGGATCGGAATCTGCCACATACGACTCTATCCCTTTACACTTTTAATCCAGCCGCCGTGCATCTTGCCGATTTCGACAAGATATTGCGACCAGACTTCGTATTTTTTGAATGACAAGAATTTTAGTTGCATTGAAAGGCGGACAAGAATCCGTAGTGTATCTAATTCAACGTCGATCGCGTCGAAAAACTGCGACTTAGATCGACTCTTGTTCGCACGGACTATGAGTTGCAGTAAGGTGAGCATCGAGTGTTTTATGTCCGTATAAAAGCGGGACGGAAACCGATGCTGTAGTCCACGCCGGAGCGCGGATCCCTCAGGTACAGCGCGAACAAACCGGCGCTGGACCCAACGCCCCAGGCGCCACCGCGGATCGGAATCCGCTCGCCAGAATTATTCACCCAAAAATGGTCGTTCGTGTAAGCAGCCGCTCCTCCCGCGAGTGGACCGAGCGTCAACTTCTTAATCAGGTCACTTCCGCCGCCCGCCATGTCGCCGAATGCACAATCCTTTACACCAGCTGTGCCAGCACCAACATTACTCAGTGTAGGTGCCGCGGACACGCCGTCCCAGTTGTACCACCATCCCGTATCGTAATAGTTGGCCTCGGTTATTCCGAAGCCGTTGCCGCCGTCAGTCGGCGCGAGATTTTTGTTGCCCGCCACGAGAATCTTACCGTCCACCAATTTTATCCCGTCGCACCATTCCCAGACGTTGCCGTTCAGGTCGAATATCCCAGAGCTTCGCCTGTTGTGTGCCGTCGCGTTTCCACCACTGCCGGTCAGCCAGCGCTTCCCGGCGTCGGAGTTTAGCGCCGCAGTCCCGATAACCGTACCATCATCCGAATCACCGAAATTATTATTGTTATTCCCGCGCGGTGGGGTTGTAATATTTTGTTTGAACCACAACGCCACGGCCGCCCATTCGGCGTTTGTTACTAAATGATAGCCGCTTACGTTTCCACCATTCATTTGCGAGCAAGCTAGGCGCGCTCTATCGAAGTCGATATTGACCTGCGGTTCGACCAGTCTTCGCGAGAACGCGCGAAGCCCCGAAGCCGTAATGAGTGCATCGGTGTTCCGCGCCGTGACCGGGTTTTGGATGACCCCAAGAGCATCGACCAAGCACGCTTGATATTTTCCGACGTAGAAGCCCGCGATTCTCTTGCCATCGACCACAAATGCGGGATGAATTATCGTTGAGGCGAACCCGTTCGTTGGATCCCAGTTGAATTGAGGGATGAATACCATCTCGTTTAAATTGCCGTCCTTGTCGGCGATGAGAGTCGAGACAATTCCTGCGGCGTCAGAAACCTTCCTTGTGGCAACGCTGAACGATAACGTTACCGCGCTGGCATCCTTCGAATTACCTGCGTCGTGCTTTAAGGTGAAGTCCACGTCATAAAACGCAAGATTTTTCTCTTCCCCGGCGATAAGTATGTCGCACCCTTTACCTTGTAGGGTCTCGTAGTTTGTAACATCACCGGCTGAGGTCTGCAGTAGCTTGAGTTGCGCGTTCACCCGCGCCTGCACTTGCTTTGCGGTGCCATCGTGAAACAAAACTCCGTCGCTCTCAGCCGTGATCGTCTGTGTGTCCGCAAGTGCGCCAAGTTCGATCTGCGTGCCTGGTGAACTCGGGTCGTGGATAATTACCTTTTTTATACGTCCCGAAAAAACCTTTTGTCGCGAAATCATGTCACACTACTCCAGTCGTTGCCGCCGTGGGGTCGGCCGGTGGCGGATAAAGTTGCGCCCGCAACGTCGCCGCGGACGTCCTCGCTGTTTGCAGGACGGCGATATTTGATACCAAGGTTGCCGCCATGTTTCCGATCCCACTCGGATTATCCGTGAAGAATGCCGCTTGGGTGGATTCAATGGCCGTTTTAAGTTCCTCCGCGTCGCTGCGGAGTTTGCCTTCTAATTGCGACGCCTCTGCCTCCGCTTCCGTCAACTTACCGAGAAGCGTATACTCTGTGTCAGTCATGTTAACCTCCTTAAACGAGTGTTATTTCTGTCCGTCCGTCGGAGATATTCTTCGAGATCTTCTCGAACGTCACAGTGACCGCGTTTGCGGTCTTGGAATCGCCGTGTTTGTACGAAGTCGTCACGGAACATCGGTCGAACCGATACGCCCGGCTGCTGCCGCGGACTCGGAAAATCGCATCATTGTAGGTATCCAGAAATGATTCGAGTAAGGTGATGTTAGCTGCGTCGGTCTGGACGGCGTCAAGCTGAAGCTTCCACACCTGATTCAGTTGTTTCGCTGTACCATCATGCAGGACATTCGTGTTCGGCGTCGAGCCGCCTGAGGGGCTTTTCTCCGCCATCATCCCGACATGTTTCCACGTCGCGTCACCGTACGCGTCGAGAGTCGCTTGCGTAGGCTGCGCCACCTGCGTGTCTGGTGATACGCGTGCCGCGATAAATACCTCATAGATGTCCGCGTATACTTTTGTTTTGTCGAGTCCCATATTATTCTCCTGTTAAATTAAAACTGAAAAAAGACTGTATGTCGCCTGATAGATAACAATACCACGTTGATGCAAAATTATCGTTAAGCCCGTAAGCCCAACATTGTATCCGCCGAGCATTTTACCGTTAAGCGCGGCGTCTATATCGTTGATAAGACCGTAAGCTCCACGACTCGCCTCTTTCGCCGAGCGCAGGCTCCTGTCCCCGACGAACACGTTAAACTCCAGGTTAGCCCTGATGACCGCGCCCTCATTGTCAACCACGACAGGTTCAATTCTGCTAAACTCAATAAGCGCGAACGGAGCGAGGGTAATTAACCCATCCGCACCGGCGAACACGGATGCATCAATTTGACCTGCGTGTGTATCCACGGTTCGCGCGTACGGCGCCGCGGTTTTAATTGCGCCTATGATCGCGTCTTCGGGCAGCGAGAGGTTGATCACTTTTCGCCTCGCAAAAAGTCTGCGGCAATCTGTGCCACCTTATCTTCCTCGGCCGGTGGAATATAGAGGTACGGCCTTGCGGGGATCGTAACACTTTTGACACGAAACCAGCCGTAACTTGCCGCCGGTTTCTTCAGATCTTTACCAGTCTTGTTCGTTCTGCGCATCCCTATAGGCATGCGGAATGTGAGGTAGGGCGCGTTCTTCGCCGTAATCGTTGCGCCTTCACCCATCACGGCTGCATACTTTCCCGCCGGACCGCTCGGCCCGACATTGACGCCTTTGTCTGTTGATTCAGAAACAATAGAGTTCATTAAAGCTCCAGTGTCCCTAAGCGTCTGGCCGCCAGTTACCTTCGCGCGCACTGACGCCGCCCATCTCTCCGGTCGTCCCTGGGCGATGAAGTTCTGTCGAACGACGCCAACTAAGAACATCCCGATCTCCTCATACAGCGGCCGTAGATTCACCGCATTTTGCAGTATCGCCGCCAGTCTGCCGTTCACCTCCATTAATGGATCAGCCGGCATCGGTCCCCCGCGCTATGCCCTTTGCGTTTTGCGCCATTCTCAAAGCCCTTTCAAACTGTCTTTAGTGAACGTCGGATCGGTCGATATAACGACACCTCCTGAATTCGGAGTGGTCGCCGGGAGTTTCCGCGACGCGCCCTCGATTATAGCCTTACCCGCCGCAATGTCCTTCAGCCACGACATTGCCGCGGTGTAGGCATCCGCCCAGGTCTTTGCAGCGCCTTCGAAAAGAAACGGGCGCCGCTGGTAGATCGAGTGACACACCATGTCTGCGCTGGACTTTTTTACTATCGCCGGAATCGGGTCCATCGGGACGACGTACCATCTTGTCGCGTAACTGTCGATCATCGAATCAGCGTCGGGTATCAGTGCTTCGACAGCCGCTTGAAGCTGCACATCGGTGAATGGATTCGCCGGGTCGTCGCAGAGCAGTTGCTGTAAGTCAGCCAACGAAATCCGCTTAACGGCGATGTCTGCGTAGGTACTATACATAATCCACCTCCGCCCCGTTCCCCTCTCCCGCCATCATGTCCTCTCCGCTTAGGAGAGGATTTAGGTGAGGTTGAAGAGGGGTCAGGGCTGAGGTCGCCGCTGTCAGGTAGAACAAATTCGCCCTCCCTAAAAGGAGAGGGACTAAGTGCGAGTTAATCACGCCACCGTTCCGTCGGAACCGTAGGCCAATTGCGGCAGCCCGTAGCCGGCGTTGTCCCGCGAATCTACGCCGTAAACGTATTTATCGTTCATAAATACGTAGTCGGAATCCTGCGGGTTATTCTTCGTAATAAATCTCGGTGCCTTCCGTTCTTGAAAGATCAGCGGACGCAATCCCATAAAGTCCACGATAATGAACCACGCTGTCGGGCTGGTGACCTGCGGACTCTTCAGGTAATCCGCGGTGCCCTTCCAGACGTTATTCTGCGTCGACCCGCCGCCAACGGAAATAAAGTCGGCATTCAACATTTGCTTTGCGGTTTCTTCCAGTTCAGGCCCGGTCACGAGTGTAAGCTTTTCGGATCCGTTAAAAAGTGGATTGCCTGTCGAATCTTTAATGCGCCCAATCGCTGCAAGTGCCGCCCCGTAGTAGGTCGCGTTTAATATTTTTGTGCTCTTGTTCGAGCCGAACGCGTGAGTGGTATCGAAGAAATTCTTGCCGTCGTAGCATTTCTGCGTAAAGCCGGCATTGAGCAGCGAGAACACAAGCTCATCCGGATGCATCCTGGCACTCATACCCATTCCGCCGATCATGGGGTTGAACAGGTTATAGGTGTCGTCTTCGATGTCCTCGGATGGTATCTCGATCGTGACCTCGAACTTCTTGTTCTTAATTGTCCAATCGGACGCGGCTAAGTTCTTGACGTTCCGTGGCCCGATCCATTCTTTCATTCGCGGAAATGCGCCGAGCCACGCATAGGTTTCCTGCTTAGTGTTCGACGGGATCGTCATCGCAATCCGATTATAACTCGGCTGCGCTTTATTGAACGCATCATTAAAAATTACCTTGAACCCGCGATAGAGCGAGTCGGATGTCGACGGCCCGATCAACAGCGCCATACTGATACCAGAGGCGGCAGTCCACGAATTAACAATCGCTATCGTGCCGACGAGTAGCGCCAGCCCGATAACTACTTTTAAGCTTTTCTTAATCACTTTCATCCTCACTTTTTAAAGTTGAATAGTTCCTCCGCCACACTCCCTCTCCCTTAAGGGAGAGGATCGGGGTGAGGGAATGTTAGAGACCCATCTTCACCCAGACGCCGTCGCTATCGACGCCGGTCACGATTCCCGCTTTCGAGCGCGTACCTACGCCGTCGGTTTTTGCGACGGTCTGGTCGTCAACCGCGTAGCAGGGGCTGCCGATGTCGGCAATCGTGATCGCGTCGGCCGCCGCGGAATTGTCAAACTTGAACTCGCCTTCTTCCACGGTGATCGACAGGTCGCCGTCTGCGCCGAGCGTGTTATCAACCTCATGCTTCGCGCGTCCGAGCGCGACCTTAGCCAGCGCTGTAGTTGCCGGCTCTGCATATCCGGCCGCGTTCTTTACGACTTGTGTGCCTGCAAAAATGTGTTTCGCCGCCGCGACGGCCATCGGCAAGAGACCGAATAGGTTTCGGGCTGTCGTGTCGCGTCCTTGTGTTGCTGCTGCCATTTACTTCATCCTCCTTTTAATATTCCAAACATCTCATCTCTACGTGGCCTCTCCTCTTCGAGGAGAGGATTCAGGTGAGTTTATTCCACCATCTTCGCCGCATCTATGCCGAGCGCCGCCGCGACCTCCTTGTCGGTGTCGCTCGGAGCCTTTACTCCGCCGCTCTCCCGGCCGGCCGGCATCGGATTCAATGGACCTACGACGGGCGCCTTGGACAGGAACGTCTTGATCCCCGCGAAGTCTTTTTTCGCCATCACCACGAAGTCTTCGCGGTTCACAGGGAACACCTTCCCCTCGCGGATCGCACCGTCAACTAATTCATTGACGTCCCGCTCGAGCTGTGCGGCCTTCATCGCGGCCAGCTCCTGGGCGACGTTCAATGTTTGGCTCTGGTGCTGCTTTGCCATGATGACGGTGGCCTTGGCCTGTTCAACGGTAGTGCCCTCATCAAAGCCGATAACGGTAAGCAATTTCTTTGCCTGCACCTCGTCTGGTTCGGCGTTCTCTTCTTTTAGTTTTGCCTCGAGACCGGTAGCCACCTCGTCCGGCGTCGCCGCATCGGGGAGCTTAAGCCACGTCTGAAGCAGTGCTAAGATTTTGTCCATCTTGATTTCTCCTTGCCCCATCGGGGCGTTGTTTGTTGTTTCAATTATCTTCTTTGCCATTACCGCAGGCAAAGACTCTATAAACGGTTGATTAGTCAGTCCCGCATCGGTCACGGCAAAGGGAATTATCTCTCCCGTCGCGCTGTCCGGCAGGTCGAACGCCAGCACGGGCGAGATATACCTGTAGAGTTTATTCTTCAACGCTTCCGCACCCAGCGCCGTCCACTCGACCACCGCGTCCAGTCCTTTCTCGCCCGCGTCAATTAGATCTTTGATCCAACCGAAGGCAGGCGCATAGGTGTCCGCGTGAGTTAAGTGGTCATTGTCGATCACGAGATCGAGGTTTGAATTTCGTGACCTGAGTCTCTTTAGGTAAGCGATGGCTTGCTTTACGCGATCCGGGGTGACTTTGAAAGAAAGTAGTACGGGTTTACCACTCTGATCAACCGAAGGGTAACCCTTCCATTCGCCGAGCGGAAGGAGGTTAATCCGGGTCGGCAATTCGTCTCCCGCTATTACTCCTAAATCTACCTGGCAGAAGACCACTCTCTTCGCTTTCACTTCACCCTTTGCGCTCTGCGCTTTGCGATCTATCAACTGCAGTAGATCGTCCGCGGCGTTCTCTATATCTTTCTCGCCCTGCGCCGCCGCTCTCTGCTTCGCCGCGATAACTCCGCTACGATAGACCTTTCCGTCCTTGCCCGCCGGATAATGGAAACGCGCCTTAGTATTCTCGGCAGCACTGGTATCTACCGCTAAGTGATTTTGGGAATAGTTTGACCAGTCGCTGCCGGCCGCGCCAAGGAGGGCATTGCCATCCTCGGCTGAAAAACTCCAGTTAGAATTCCGATCGACTTTTCCCTGGCTGACCAGAGATCTCAGATGTTCGACCGCCTTTTGATTTACTTTCAAAGCCACTACAAACCTCCGCAACTCTTTCGTGGCCTCGCCCCAATTCTATCGGGGAGAGGATTCAGGTGAGGGATTACTCGGGACGGCGTGGTACGGAGTTCGCTAGCCATCGTACCACGCCGGAGCCACTTCGTTATGGGGTTAGAATAATTCACTTCTTATCCTTGGGCACATCAACCTTCGCAGTCGGATGTCTCAGATAATCGAGTCTAATAATCTCGTCCTCCACGTCACGCATCAATCTCCTGATTATTGCTTCTCTGAATTTTTCGCCGATCCATAACAGGTTTGCGATGAGCGAAACAACCGCAATCACCGCAAACGCCAGCGCCTTGAGCTGCGGGTCCAAGGACGTCGCGAATATCGCAGCAACTAAACTCGCATTCGTAACGACATAACCCTTGACCGACACCTTATTCCTCCTCTATTCCTAGCTCGCGTTTCAGCGCCTTTATTTCCTCGAGGAGTAGTTTGTACTTCTTCACGTTTTTCGCAATGTCAACCGAATAAACCCTCACGCGGTCCGGGTCGACGTCCTTGATGTATGACAAGTCCATTGTGCGCGGCTCGAAGAGATCTTTCAATGTTTGCACTTCTGAATGAATCCGAAGTGAGAGGGCTTTAATTCTATCCTCTAACTCAACCTTCCGCCCTAAATTGATCGTGCGCTGATCCACACTCATTTACATTTCTCCTCAAGATTGTACCGCTCGATAATCGCCATGAGTTTCACGGCATATCCGGGATCCTCCGCGTAATACTTCGATAACTTCCTGACATATTGCCCTATGCTCTTTGCCGTTCGCGCTTTGCGATAGTAGACCGACGAGGACAAGTATTCGCCGTGTACCACGAAACATTCTTCGATAGATCGATACTTCGCAAATCTCACTGCGACTCTTCTCCAAGTCCCATTGTCCCCGCGTCTCCGGTCGTACGCCACTACATACGCCGGATGCGCCATGAACTCTTTCACGGCCGCAAATGTGTGTCCGAAGTAGTTATGATCACCTAAACTGTTTTTGCCAAAACCCGACTCCAATGCCCACTGAGCAAGCGTCACCGGTGCCGGAACTCTGAACGAATCCTGTACCATGATGGCGAGGTGTACCACGGTGTCCGGGAAGAATCCGAACCGGGTGGTGAATGGCTCGGCTGTCACCCCGGCCTCATTGCTGACCACCCGGCCGGGGATCCACGAAGCTATAATGTCGTCGAGAACTTTCTCTGTCCTGCTCTGCCTGTCGGCAAATGCGTTCGGCTCCAAGCGTTTTGCGCTGTCATATCCTTCACTTAGCCCGATTACAAATGAGAATCCGGCGGCAATGAGCACGCAGGCCCAGAAGAGCCAGTTGTTCCAGCGGGGATATGTCTGATCGCTTTGCATACCTAGTTCGTTCCTGACATTAATAAATAAAAAAGCGCCGACACCATGGTTGTGAGTTTGTCGTTCCCGATCTTATCGGGAATCTACTCACGAACCAAAGTGTCGGCGCTCCTTAAATCGCTAACCGATCTTCCGCTAATCCTCCAGGGCTTCGCGGCTACATATCAAACTTGTCTCAACGAGTCTGCGACTCGTCCGAGTCGTAGACGTGAAAACATAAGGAAAAGAAAATTAAATGTCAAGAAAAAAATACTATTTAATTAATAAATTCCGCCGGAATCCTCAAAGACGAGGGTTCCAGCGCAGCCAGATAGCGCTCCGCTTACGAGAGCAGAAACCATGACTATTTCACCTCAGCCTCCTGATTTCTTACTTCTTTACGAATCCCTTCGGTATATACCCATCCATGCCACCCTGGTCGCCGCCGACGATCTCCACATGGTAGTAGTCGCCTCTCTGCTCCAACACCCTCGCGGCTGTCCCGCTCGGGACAGTAAAAGCGTCGCCCCTCAAAATCATCCCCGTTACCTCGGTTGCTTCTTTGGCCACAATGTGTCCGACAAGCTCTTCCTCTTTATCCAGTGTCGTTGCCATAAACGTAAATTTCTGGCTGGGCACGCTTATCGTCACCATGTCGCCTTCCCTTACTGCGCCGCCTCCGGAGTTCAGTGATGCCCTATCGTTCACGTACCAGTTTAGCGTCCCGTTAGAGATCAGCCCGTTAACTACGTATATAAAGCACGCCAAAGCCACGATAACGGCAGCGATCAAGGCCTTCGAGACTGGTCTTTTGCCTTTTACGTCGGTTCGGAACCTGCTCGTGTCGAACAATGGTGGAAATCGATTGTCCATCTTAGCCTCCCGCCCCGTTTGCAGTTTCGATAAGCGCCCCAATTATCACCTGCAGCTGGGCCATCATCCTAACCAGCTCCTTCGCCGCCCGTAGAGCGCCTGCACTATCCCTCTCATCTTGCCTCACGCCCTCTTCCTCCAGCCAGCCCTCGATGTCCCGCTCCTGAAACCTGATGTCCAAGTTCCCGCTCTTCTGCAATGGTTCACTTCTTACCGGGTTTTTCGGGATCCAGTATGCGGGAATATTCCCGCTCGCTCATCAAGACGAGCGCATCGATCAGCCTCTGCCTATCCCGCTGCGAGACACTATAATCGTGCCTGCGTATCCAGTTATCGACGGCCGTCTCCACGCTCTTCCTCGCGTCCCAATCTGGCTTGAAGCGCTTGCGTGGGAGAGGGCCCGCCTCCTTGATTGCATCGGCGATGATTCTTTCGATGTCAATTTTTTCTTTAGGTCTTCGCATGCCCTGCTCGACCAAGATACTCTCGCTGGTTTTCTTTGTCAATACCTCTTCCTTTCTCTCCGCCCGACGACGATAGCGAATTAGCTCTGCCTCCGTGAAAAGCCTCCGTACATCCGCGCGCAATTTCTCGTCCGCGAATTCAAAGTAAGAATACGCCAGTTGCACCAACGCGCTCACGGCGGTCTCGACGGCCCGCCGTTCTTCGTCCGACCTGAACGCAACTTGGAACTCCCCGCCGTTAGTGTCACTCTTCTCGGCGACCGCTGGCGATTTCGCTTCCGTGGGTGAAATTAATTCCGCGACATCCATTCCTAAGACCGATAGCTCCCTCAGCAACTCAAAGCCCGGCAATGACCTCCCCTCGTAATACGGCTGCATCTCCTGAATCGATTTCTTCCCAAGCGCTTTCGCCAAACCCGTCAGGGAGCCGAACTTCTTCAATGCAAAAGCCTTTAATTCGCCTCCAATTCTCTTTTTTTCATCCACAGAAAATTTTCTCATTTTTCCCTTGACACACACAGAAGATTTTATTAGTTTTGTTACGTCAGGATAACAAAAGGAAAATGGGCAAAACGAAACTGAAAAACAACGTGCTTCGCGTCGAGCTCGATTACGCCGAACTGGCCAGCCGACTAGGCGTCACTCCACATTACGTCCGATACCTCCTGCATGGAGAACGGTCCAATGTCAGCAAACTCAAAGAGATCCGGCAGATCGTCCTCTCCGAGGTTGCCCACATCTCCCGATCCTCCCTTGAAAAAATAATCCAACGACTCGATCGGCTTATCGCCGACGCCGAACTGAAGGGCAGAGCTTAACATCATGGTACACATTTTGCGCTTTAATATATTACCCGCGTGTTCCAGTCGTCAATTCCAAACTCAATCCGTAAATGTGGAACACTGATGGAACTCGGATTAATCCTCTACGCAACGATCACCCAATACGAACTTAGGGAACGTCTCAAGAGAAACGACCTCACCTACGATGCGTTCACCGACCTCTCGGCTTCCCTCGGATACAAATCGTCGTCTAGTCTCCGCAAAATGTGCGAGCGTCGCAGCGAGAGCAACACCGCGAAGCTCGGCTTCACCGATGCGATGACGATCATGAAACGCACGAACGATTACCGTCTCCTCGCGTGGCTCGAAGAAGAGCTACTACAGTCGCAGTCCAGGGCTTCACAACTCGATTTATTCTCTGAACCTCTCCGCACCATCAAACCGGAGGCCGGCAAATGAATGAGAGCGCGACAAAGAGGACTGCTATTGCACTCTCTCTCGAAGCAATGGAGAAGATTCATAATAAACTCCTTACTGGAGACGTCCAGCTTATTTCCTTCGGTGGAACACCCGAACAAGTCAAACGCGATGACGCCGGTAATTACCTGGTCGATCTCAAACTCACCGTTGAAGTCTCCATCCCGAAAGAGGTAGAGAAATGACGATCTCCCGTTCAACCGCAGTAAATTCGTCCGCCCCTCATAAAATCGATTCTAAGGCACCTTCCAGCCCTGCCGGAAATTCCGGCATCAGTGGGGGGCAGAGAAGGACGGCCCTCCTGAGAAAGATGCATAACGACAAGTTTTGCGTCACCGCTGTCGCCGATGAGCTTGGCCTCACGAGAGTCGCCATTTATATGTTCCTCGATGGTCGTTATGACAAGATCGGCAAGAAGACGCGCCGTCGAATCTGGGAGTTCTTCGTGGAGCATGGCTGGCTCACGCGACCCAACCGCAAACCGCCAGTCTGCAGGAACTGCGGCGAACCATACCCCACGAGGAAACATCCCTCTTCCTCCTGTCTCCTGCCTCCTGCCTCCTCATCTCCAAAGGGGAAACAATCGTGACTGTACCATCATCCATAGACCTCGAACTCGTCCCCGCCGACAAGCTCACCCCGGATGTCATCCGCAAGATCGACGCGATGACGCTCTCAATCTCAACCGCTGATAACGTGAGCGAGCTCGAGAAGTCGATCGCCGCCAGTCACGGCCTTCCCGCTGGCACGCAGCGCCGGTACAAAGCGAAACTGCGGAAGATCTTCGGACTCGAACCCCGCTCGTCCTTTGAATCCGTACTCAACCATCCGCAACTTCGAGCCGCGATTGAAAACGTCGTGGCACGCAGCGAGCGTTCCGACAAGATGACTCTCCGCTCGGCGAAGCATCTCTCTGTTGTCGTGCCGACGACCGGCGAATGCATCGGGCTGGATGACCTTGCGAAATCATTGTACAGTCACGAGAACGTCGACGCGGAGGCCGTCTACAAGGCGCTCGTAACGAGGACCCGCGCAGGCCAGGTCGTCACCGATGATGGTACACCCGCAGCGATTGGAGATCTACCCGCACTTTCCTCAGTCGTTCGCTACCTCCGGCGAGTGAGGGAATCGGAGATCTCCATCCGCTACGGACGTTCTAGGAAGAACGACTTCGATGCCAAGCAGATGCCATTCGTCACCCGTGACCCGGAACAGTACGCAGTGAACGAGCTGTGGTTCGGCGATCATACCGAGTTGGATTTCATCATCATGAACGAGCAGGGAAAGTTCGACCGACGGTGGATTACGTCGTTCATCGACATGCGGACCCGCCTCATCGTCGGTTATTACCTGTCATGGCAGCCGAACTCCGACACGATAGCTATGGCGTTCCGTAACGCGGTACTGGGCGGCCAGCTCAAAGCGTTTGTGATGCCTTCCTCTCCTTTAGAAGGAGAGGGTCGGGGTGAGGTCGGTGAGGGCCACTACGAACCCGTCCATGTCAATTGCCTCCCCGAAAACGTCACGATCGATAACGGCAAGGACTACCGTTCAAAGTACACTCAAAGGGTCTTTGGGAAGGTGGACTTCAACGACCAGGCTCGCCTCTCCGTCAGCCGGATTACCAGGCTCCACTACACTCTGCCGTACCACGGTATGAGTAAAGCCGAACAGGAAAGATGGTACGGTACGATCCAGCGTATGGTCAAGTATCTGCCCGGCTACAAGGGCAACAACATGCGCCTGAACAAACCGGATTCTCTCGGCGAAGAGATCAAGGCAGGACAGATACTGCAGGTCGAGACGTTCGACAAACTCGTTGCCCTTGCCGTAAATGTTTACAACAACAAAATCCACAGATCCCTCAAGGATCAATCGCCTCTCATATATTATCTCACCAACCAACACCAGAACCGGACGATCGACGTTCGCATCCTTGACTTCTTAATGAACCGCGTCGAGAAGCGGCCGATCAAGCGCAGCCAGGTCACGCTCCTCGGAAGCGAATACTATTCCGACGAATTGTTTAAGTACAACGGAAAGCGCGCGGAGATCTATTATGACCTACGGGACCTCGGCGTCGTATCGATTTACGTCGACGGAAAGTTTATCGCGACCGCCGCCAACAAAGACATGTTCGGCAAGGACGCCCGTGGGTGGGTAAAAATACTCAAAGACCGCCGCCGCCACGAGCGCGACCTAAAAGAAGAACTACAGGAAGTCCGCAAGGGCATTACCCGCACCGACGCGAAGTACTTGCTGCTCGAAGGCAAGCTCTCAACCGCCGTAGCTGTACCGGAAGCACTCCTCTCTAAGTCAACACCCCAGGTCGTCGTCATGACCGGCATCGAGAAGGAAGCGATCGAACAAAGCAAGCAAGTCAAAAAACACAAAGAGATGGTCGAGCTGGAAGAGACTGCGAAGGCATTCGCGAAGTCGACAAAGCTTACCATCGCAGCCGTCAACAAAATTAGGTAGCAAAATGGACTTCGAAGCCACAACAATCCCGATTCAGGAAGAGAACATCGACGCCTGGGCTTTTCTCGAGATCATGGGGCACACCACTTGCGCTGGCCGTTTGACAACCCGCAAAATCGGCACGGAGGTCATGCTCCAGATCGACATCACGAAAGGCGAGACCGGCTTTTCTCACTCGGTCCTCTACGGACCGAAGGCGATCTTCTCCATCTCCCCAACCACTGAAGCATGGTGCCGCAAGTACAACATGGCCCGCGAGAAATATGACCGTTCACCGCTCCCGTACATACCTGAGGGCCGTCAACTGGCGTCCCCTCTCCCGGAGGGAGAGGGACAGGGTGAGGGTGATGACCCCGAAGACGGCCACTTCGACAGGGAAATGTAATCATGGCACACATTATAGAGGAGGCGTAATCATGCCACAAGCAGCAGTCAAACTTAATCTGGTCGAAAATCTCCGCGTCACCGGCGATGATCCCCAGGCTATCCGGAAAAAAGTCGCCGAGCTTGTCTCCTCGGGGGAACTCAAACTAAAGGACATCGAAAAGGCAACTGGCTTCAAGACGTCCACTGTCTCTCAGGTCCTCAGTGGGAAATACCAGGCTGACGACGCGACGGTCCTCGACGCTATCGCCCGCTTCTACCGTTACTGGGTGGCACGTCACACGATTGTCCGTACCAGGACGGTCGACGAGATCGAAGCCGTCATCGAACTCACCTGGAAGCGGAAAGAGATCGGCATGGTGGTCGGACGGTTCGGACGCGGAAAGTCGGAAGCCGCTCTCCTGTATGTTGCGCAGCACCCCGACTACGCCAGGTTCATTGAGTTATCAGGCGCTTCGTCTCCCATGGAGCTGCTCAACAAGATCGCCGAGTCTCTCGACATCAATGACCAGATTAGCGGACCCGCCGCCAACCGCCTCGCTGCAATCATCCGTCACCTGCAGCGCAACCCGATGCTTCTCATCGTCGACGAAGCCGACGAACTCAAGCCGAAGAGCCTGAAACTTCTCCGTGACATCCATGGTGACAACCAGGAGCGCTGTGCCATCGTCCTCATCGCCAGCGATCGGCTGCTTAGGCTTCTGCAAAATGACGACCTCGGTTATCTCCGTAGTCGAATCCCGATCAAGCGCCGAATCGGTGACATCGACATCGGTGAGGCAAAGCAGATCGCCGACCGTTTCCCTCACGACCTTGACAAGGCGGAGATCAAACAGGCGTGGGACTGGTCGGTGAAACATGACGGCATTCGGTCGTTCGTCAACCTCTTCAAACGAGCGTACGACATTATGCAGATGAAAGACCTCGGAGAGATTGACAGCGATTGCCTGAAGGAGGCGTATTCGTGGCTAATCGACTGAGTCAATTCTCGTCGACCTCCGACCATTATCCGGAGGTCCTCACCGCCATCGCGACGCTCACTCCGCCGCCGTGCCATGAAGCCTCGACGCGCGAAATTTGGTCGCATCTCCGCAAGGGCGGATGCGATATGACAATATTCAGGGTCGGTCATCTTCTCATGTCGTTGCGTCAGAACGGCTTCGTGGCAAAAATCAAAATGCGATCGGAATCAATCTGGTCACTCACGGATTTGGGAAAGTCCGCCCTACGTGAGTTAAACAAGAAAGGAGTAAGCAAATGAGACTCTCAACCCTTCGATTATTCCGCGTCATCCTCTCGAAACGATTTAACTCGCTCGATAAAAGCCTGAGCACAAGTCCAAAGACCGAGATACTCACCATCCGGACCATGATCAACACGATCATGAATAAGCCGATGACGCCGTCCAATGCCCAAAAGCTTGGCGACCTCGGACATAAGTACAATGAGATGCTCAAATTACAGAAACGCCAGGAACTCCACTGGGATGAATGGCAGAAAGAGCGCCGCGCCCTGGCAAATGAACTCAGCGAGCTGGATGAGACGATCAGACTAAAGACTCCTCCTGAACTCTTTGATGCTCTCCCCGTCTCTGAGTCCCCGAGTCTCCCTGTCTCTACCGAGTTACACCCGTGAATCCCGTTGACCGCCGCAAGTTCAACCAGAAAATCAAAGCCCTCCAACATCGCCTCGTCATCGACGATGACGTATTCCGTCAGATCGTCCTTAACACCGAGCCACGATCGGAAGGACACCTCACACATTGCGACGACGAAACCGCTAACCTTATCCTTATCTCTCTCCGTCGTGCCGCCGAGCGATCTTCGTCGCACTCTGCGCCGCGCGCTATGCCCTCTGCGCAAAACCGCCAGATCGCGCGCCTCATGGATTATCTTCACTGGTCCTGGAAGCAAACCGCACATCTCTGCTACCGCATGACCAGCAAGCCCCGCACGGACAAATGCACGCCGCGCGAACAGTCACTGATCATCCGTGCCCTCGTCGCCATCATCGACGGCGACATCAAGTCAGGCAAACTCAAACTCAGCGACGAAGACCGAGAGGACTATCTCAAGCATACAAAGAAATTCCGCAAAAACATTTCCTCCCCTTACCAAGGGGAGGACAAAGGAGGGGTTCGCTCCTCCGATCCAAACACTCAAAAGTCAGGAGGTTAAAATGCTCACAGTAATTGTCGCGTTGACCGTCGGTATGGTCATCGGTATTGTCATCGTCGGAATGCTCCGCGCCGGCAAGGACTACGACGCCGAAGTCGCCGAATATTTCTATCGCGACCTCGAATCAAAGTTCCGGGTCCAACACGATTCCGTCAACCGATGGCGGCAGCTCGCGGTCAACCAGCAGACTGAACTTCGCGCCTTGAATCTTGCCGACGATCTTTATCCGAACCAACCCGACAAGATTTCGCGCCTCGCCTCGCTCTTATTTGAACTCAAATACGAGGACAACGGCTTCACAAGATCACTTACGCCCGCAGGCAAGTTGCGACTCATCGAAGGATGTAAGCGACTTCTTCCACATCACACTTCGGATTTCGTCGATTGGCTCTCGCGCTTCGATTGGAGTAAGACTGCCGAAACGTCCGACGACCTTGTCGTCTACGAGGAAAACCAGAACCACGATCGCCTTTCGGAGGTCATGGTACGCACCAGATCGGAGCCGGAATATGCCACAGCGTAATTATCCCGACGTCGACACCGTTTTGTTCTTATTCGCCTCCTCCGTCCTCCTTGCCGTGGGGATATGGTGCCTTATGCAGGGGATACTACAATGACAATCTTTAACGCTCTCTCTGATCCCGACACGATCTGCGTTGGTTGCCGTCACCGACTCACCAAGTCTAGCGCCTGGTCGAGTTGGCTCTGTCGGGAGTGCCATGATGCCGAGGTCTGGGCGCGTGGTGATTACCGCGCCGAGCTCATCCAGGCGATGCGTGGATTCGTAACTCCGAAAGTCCGGCACATTATACCCGTACTCATCTCTACCGCTATCCTCCTCGGGACCGCCGCTGGCATTCTAGCTGGAAGGAGGCTCCGTCATGGATAGGGTAATCAAGTGCGCGTGTGACAGCAATAATTGCCCGGCTCAGCTCGAGCTGATCCCGGAGGGTAAGTTTATGCGCGTGAAATCCGGAGGTGTGACCGTCGCGGTTGACCTGGAGCGCGCCATAGAGATCATCCTCGAATTCGCGGACCATTTCCACTTGGACGGAACCATCTTCCACGCGTCCCCTCTCCATCATGTCCTCTCCCCCTTGGGAGAGGATTTAGGTGAGGGCGTGAAGCTATGAACGACACCAAATGCCTCTATTGTGGCTGCACCGATTACGATGCCTGCATCAGCGATAAGGGTGAGGCGTGCCACTGGATCGTCGTGTATCACCCTCTCCCTTTCGGAGAGGGACGGGGTGAGGGCACCGGCATCTGTAGCAACTGCGCCGAAATCTTTAACCTCCGCATCTCGATCTCGATCGAGAACGTGGAGCATATAACGCAAATCATAAATCTAAGGGACAGGTAACATGACAAGATTGACAGCCAAACACGTCTTCAACTACGACGATCTCGATTCTCAGTTGCTCGAGCTCGGACGCCACAAAGTGTTTATTGCAAAAGCCGAAGCGGACATGAATAAACTCATCCAGTCTATTCGCGCCGACTTTAACGACAAAACCGCGGATGCCTGCAGTCAGTCCGAGTTGATTGAAAAGGAGATCGAGCAGTATTGTCTCGTGCATAAACCGGACTTCGATAAAGTCCGCACAAGAAGTTTCGTCCACGGTGAGGTTGGCTTTCGCACAAACCCGCCGAAAGTTTCTCAGCTTAATCGGAAATATAACATTAATACTACCCTGGAACTGATTAAGCGAATTTTTAAGGGCAGGTACGTCCGGCAAAAAGAGGAAATCGATAAAGAACTAGTCCTCGCCGACTACACAGCGAAAGAGTTGACTGACGAGAACCTCGCATCGATCGGACTTAAGATCGACCAAGCCGAGACCTTCTTCATCGAGCCAAACTGGGAGACCATCCAGAATGATTAGGACTGACAAAAAGATCATCCGTGCATTCGTCCCGCCGGGCGTTAAGTCATCTGAGGTGTTCCGCTTCAAGAAGGTCCCTGCTTACGATAACATTAACCTGCTGCGTCCGACATTATCGATAACCCGCCATAAAACGGATCTTGATTCCCGCCCTGTGAAAATAACCATTGAGGTGCTCGACAAATGACCACTCCTTTTATTTCTCTCTCCCCCTGGGCCTACGGCCTCGTAGAGGAGAGAGTCAGAGTGAGGGCGTTATGACTCCATCTGCCCCACTCGCAGCACTCGACAGACTCGTCCTCAAGGTTGCCGGCCGGGAGGGCACTCTTCGCCAGCATGCGACGTGGATCACCGGCATGGGCATCAATTATGTCGAGGAGCAGGCACTGAACGAAGTAGCGAAGATGGTCGAGAGCCAAAGGCTGCTCGCAACCGACGTGGAACGGATCCTCTGGAAATGGGCGACAAGTGGCGGGAAGAAGGCACTAAGGTGGTTCCTCGTCGTGATTGAGAAAATTGCCGAGGAGAAGAAGACCCACGTTGCTAACGTCCGGAAAGCGACCTCCAATCCGTCAGCGGAGCTGGGCGACCAGAAGGCATTTACGGATAAACAGGAGGCCGCGCTCTTCATAACCTACCTGAAGTGCCAGAGCGTCCACGGCTGGATTTCTCCGTCCGGCACAGACAAGGTCGTCGGCGGCGCGCCTAACATCCATGAGCTTTACAAGACATTCATGAGTTCCAGAGGCGATCCGCGTCCTCCTTCCCAACAGCCCCCTGACGAAGGCGCGACAGCACGACTCGCATGCCCAGACGCGGACGCCTCTTTATATAACCCCTCTCCTTCTCAAGGAGAGGGTCAGGGTGAGGTCGACAAAGGGGTGAGGTCATGATCGGCATCCCGTTCGAGTTCGACATCTCCGCGATCACGTACTTCCGACCTACTTGCCTGGTCTGCGGCAGCGTCATCGACAAGGGCATTGCGTACGTCCGCACTCCTATCCCGGCGAACGACTACTACTGCATGGACCATGCTCCGGACTGGATGAAACGCGCCGCCGAGAAGATACGCGAAATACTCAAGCCGGGGGAGTGCATTCCCTCTCCGTCTGGGAGAGGGCAAGGGTGAGGGCGATGAAGCATCACGACTCCGCAGCCTGGCGTCGCAACGCTGCCCGTTTCGCCCGCATCCAGGAAAAGGGCGTCGGAGTTGATCTGCCACTTTTTGATCAGAGAGCAGCTGCATCCCCGGCGCCGATCGGCACCGAGACGATGCCGAAATCGATCCCGGTCGCGACCGACACCCGCAACCTGGCAAAGACAATTATCGATCTTGACCCATGGATTGCTAATACCCAGATGGAAAAAGTCTACGAATGCATCAAGCTTAATGGCAACGCGACTAACAAGGAGATCGAGAAAGCAACGGGGCTGCCGGTGAATGTCGTCTCAGCCAGAAACATGAGACTCCGTGAACTCGGTAGAATCACCGCCGCAGGCAAACGCCAATGTCGCGTCACCGGCTTCGTCGTCACATGCTGGAGAATCAAATGAACCATCTAGCGTCACTGAAAGAAGTCCTCGATAAAGTGGCACAGCAAAAACAGCGAATGCACATAGAGATCAACTATGACGGATGTAAATTCTACTGGGGCGTTACCGTCGGCAGCCTATCCGCTTGCCAACTCGACACATTATTTAATATAACCGACAACCCAGTCCCCGATTCCCCGGTTCTCCCCGTCTCCGATTCATCCTCGGTCGTGCACAACCTAAAGGAGAAGAAAAATGGCACATAAACTGGAGCGCATCGACGCCAAGCGCCTCTATTGCGAAGAAAATAAGGACATCATAGAAATTGCCAAGCTCATCGACGTTCCCGAATCCACCGTCCGCCGCTGGAAATCCGAAGACGGTGCCGCTGGAAACGATTGGGATAAGGAGCGCGAGGAGATATTGACGACGTCCTTCTCCGCAGTTAAACAAATGCTCCGGGCTGCAACATCGCGACTCGCCAGCATGGTCACGGAGATTCAGACGACGAACAAAATCAACCCCTCCGAAGTCTATGCACTGCGCCAGCTCATCCTCTCTGCGAAGTCTCTGCAGAAAGAGATCGACAACTACGGCAACATCATCCTGGCGATGACCGAATTCACTGAGTTCATGGCCGAGCGCGACCATGAAGAACTTGAACGTCTCCAACCCTTCTTATCTGAGTTCGGCTCTCTCATGAGCAAAAAGTACAGGAGGAAATGACCCGTGTGCCATGATAATCGTTCCCTCTCCCAAAGGGAGAGGGCCAGGGTGAGGGTCGCATGCTAACCCAGCGCGACTTTGATCGCCAGTTCGGCGACCTACTCAGCCGCATCCAGCAGCAGTCGACTCCGTTTCCCAACGATTCCACCGCCAAGCGCGAAGCCCGGAAGAAGCGCGCGAAGGTAGATAAGTTCTTCTTCGCCGCGACATACTTCCCACACTACATCACGGTCAAAGAACAATATCGGACATGCTGGAAGGACCCCGACGGCAAGTACGACTGGATCGACGCCGGCTTCGCTCCCTTCCATCGTGAGCTTTTCGAGATCGCCGACCTCATGAAAAAATTCTCGATCGTCGCGGGCTTCCGCGAGTCAGCAAAGAGCACCCTCCTTGGCAAGATTGATCCGATTTACAAGATCGTCTTTGAGGATCGCTGGTTCATCCCGTTCGTCGCCCGCACCGAAGACAAGGCGGAATCCAAAGTCGTCCCGCTTAAGATTGAGTTTGAAAACAACCGGCGTCTCATCTCCGATTTCGGAGAGTTGCAGGGTAGCGTCGAGTGGGAGTTCGGGGCTTTCATTACTAAGACCGGCCGGAAGGTCAAAGGTTATGGTCGCGACCAGGTCTTGACGGGAGAGGAAAACTCCGGCCATCGTCCCGATCATATAATCTTCGACGACGTCAGCGCCAATAACGCGCCCGATAGCCCGATGCTGGTACAGAAGTACGTCGATATTATTAAGGGTGACGACCTCAAGGCAGTCAACTTCCCACGATGGTCCGCGATATACCTCTGCAACTGGACCATGAAGGGAACCATCACAGACGAACTCATGACCGGCAAGAATACCGGGCATTTCAACAAGGTTATCTTCCGTGCGCTCATACCAAACGTGCCCTCTCCCTCCGGTCGACGACTCGACTCGTCGAGGAGAGGGTTGGGTGAGGGCAAACGAATCGCGAAAGCCTGCCGTGACCATGGCTTTCCGGATAATTTAATGTCCGCATGGGAATATCGTTTCCCGACTCTGGAGCTCCTGCAGGAGCAGAAAGACGATCCCGACACCTTCGACACCGAACGCATGATGCGCCCGCGGTCGAGAAAAGACCAGGTCTTCAAAGACGAATGGTTCAAGTACCACCGCCTCAGAGATCTCGACCTGTCAAAATACGTAAAAGTCTCCTTTGTTGATCCGTCTTCAACTGAACCGGGCGACGCGAAGGCTGTGATCACGGTCGGAATAGGCCTTATCGATGACGGCAAGAATAAAAGGCTTCACATCCCACTTCTGAAGGCGGACGTCCAGCAGTCGGACGTCGACTGGATGCTTGACACTTCCTATGATCATGTCAGCCGTTTCAAATCGAATCCCCTCGGCGTCGCCGACAATTCCTATAAGGATTTCATTAAGCGCGAGTACCTCCGTTACATGGCAAAGAATCACAGGCCGCTTCCTTTCTGGCCGGTGAACCAGGTCGGCAACAAGCACGCCCGTATTGCTCGGCTTGCTCCATACATTAAAATGGGACTGATTACGTTCGATCCCGATGATCCTGATCAGGACATCGTCATCCGTCAACTCAAGGCTGAGCCGAGCCCCGGATCATTGAGTGCTGGCGGCATCGGCGATGATGGCAGCGACGCCCTCGAGGGTGCCGTCGATCTCGCGGAAAAATTCCAGGGCGGCGCCGGACGGTTTGAATACGAGAGCGTCTCAAGCCAGCAATCGAAGTTCGGAGGAGGAACGTGGTGATGGCGCATAACGTGAAGCAAGAAAAAGTCGTCCGCCTTTTGGCGGATGAAGCCTCGTCTTTTTCTTGCCTGTTAGATGCCGTATCGCCGGTGCAGGTGATGTCCTTTGGCGGCGGCGTCCAGTCAGTGGCAATCCTCGTGCTCTCCGCTCAAGGGAAACTTCCATATAAGCACTTCCTATTTGCGAACGTCGGGGACGATTCGGAATATCCGGGCACTTTGGAGTATTTTCGCCATGTGGCGCTGCCATTCGCAGAATCGGAAGGGCTGCATCTATGGGAAGTCCGGCGACGGATGAAGGATGGAACACCTGAGACGCTTATCGGCCGACTCCGAAGGACGAAAAGCTCAATCTCAATTCCCATCAGGATGCAGAACGGTGCGCCCGGTAATCGGACGTGTACGACGGACTTCAAGATCAAGGTAATCGCCAAGGAACTAAAGGAGATGGGTGCGACGAAAGAGAATCCCGGGATTGTCGGGATCGGTATAAGCACGGATGAGGCGCACCGTGCCAACAACCGAACCGTTATCGCATGGGAAAGGACGGAGTATCCGCTCCTCAAATTGAGATTGAGCCGAAGCGACTGCGCTCGAATTATAAGAGACGCCGGACTTCCGGAACCACCGAAGTCTGCATGCTGGTTCTGCCCCTTCCATCGTCCCAGCGAATGGCAGCGCCTGCAAAGGGAAGAGCCAGAATTGTTCCAGAAAGCAGTGGAACTCGAAAGGTTCATCAATGAGCGACGCCGCCGCTTAGGAAAAGATTCGGTTTGGCTCACAAGGTTTGGTAAGCCTCTGGACGAGGTATTCAGCGTCACTCAAACGGAGTTACCGTTCGAGCTTGACAACTGTGAGTCTGGATACTGTATGACATGAGTCGATATGGCATCTAACGTGGGACAGAAAAAAGTCGTTGCCTCAATGAAGGCTTCCGTCTTTTTTCTGTTTGTTAGGCGATGTGACAAAACAAAATTATAAGTGCCTTTCGGCACGGAAAGCTGAAGATGAGGAAGAAACTACAAAGAGCCACAATATTCGAGGGAACACTCGAAATGAAGCGCATCAAACCGATTCCTCCGTTAGACTGTCAACATAACTGCAAAGAATACATCCAATCGAATCTGGTTGGGATTGCTCGACGAAACAACGGCGCCTCAAATGTTATGGTGCAAATCGAACACATACTGGAACATTTCAATGGGCGGTTTGTGCGCTTCATCGTTGAATTTGAGAGCGAGCCGAAAGGCACGAGTACAAATGGTTGACATTTCGCCTAACGGGCAAGATGAAAAAGTCGTGGCTGTTTCAGCCATGAAGCGAACTCGAAACATACTCAAGGATGAGCGTCTTTTTCATCCTTGTTATACGCTGTGCGCTCATGCGGCGCACGGCTTAACTAAGAAGGGATAAATATGATACGCATTACAGCGATGAGTGGGAAATTTTACGGTTACGAGATTGACAGCATCGAAGATGATGCTGAAAATATCGAGGAATTTGTTCACACAGGCGAACCCGTCTTGATTGTCGAGAGCTTGGGCGACGCGCAAAGTTTCGGTGTAGATATAAACGTAATTGAAATGGTAGACCACGAGAAATGATCGCCGTGCGCCGCTTACAGATAATGGAGCGCATTGCGTATAACAGCAGGAAAAACGTATATGGTCAAAATCACGAAAGTAATGAAGCATGAATCGACGGTTTAAACGCTTTTTAAAAGCCCTTGGAGTCGCATTCCTTGGTTTCTTCTATGATGTTAGAATTTCTAGAAAAGGCCGCGTGTTTTTGTGGCTCCGCAACAACAAAGAGGAGCGTCGAATCGAAAAGCGAATTAAGAAGAGATACACGAGATGAAATCCATCCTCACCCGCATCGCCGTTATCGCCATCTGTGCCGTCATCGTTGTCATCATGCTCCCGCGCTCATGCTCGCAGCCGACCGACTCGCGAGTGAGTGAACTGTTCACGCCGAAAGATTCGACGTTCGCCCCGGTTGTGCAAAAAAAATACCGTCCGCCTTCCACGCCTTTCGAGAGACAAAAATCTCCAGTGAAACTCCCGTCCGACCTCAGAGAGTCCGATATTAAAGAGGCGATCCGCATCATCGGTTCTCCCCGTCTCCCCGTCCCCCAGTCTCCCAGTCAGCCCCAGGGCGACACCACCGTCATCATCCTCTCCCGCGACAACCATATTTACGCCCATGGTGGCACACGTTCTCTTAAAGTCGAAAGATGGCAGTATCTACCGCCTCTGCTCCAATTCGGCGTTTACCGGCAGATTGGTCTCGCGGTCTCCCTGTCCCCAAGTCTCCGTGTCTTCCCGTCCCCCTGTCTCGCCGTCTCATTCCTCCAGCTCGACGGCCGTTTCCAGCTACCGACCCTCGCCGCCGATCTCGACGGCGTCGGTATCGGGGCTGGCTATCGCATTAAGGAATTCACCGTCGGCGCGCTCTGCGCTTTGCCCTATGCGCTCAGCACCCTCCATCCCGGCATAAAACTTTTTGTCACTTACAATTTCTGAGGTTATCATGGTAAAGAATGTTCTCCGATCAGTCACCGACACCCTTCGC
>SCLI03000269.1_pt1 | contig 34563 bp, 40 predicted proteins | sample 7268041 | NCBI WGS metagenome assembly SCLI03 (sample SAMN10721081, study PRJNA514188) | viral metagenome | isolation source: depth-stratified mine tailings core A | place: China: Fankou Pb/Zn Mine tailings | collected 2017-10 | reverse complement strand
TTGCTTGTCGATCTGGTATCGTTTCTGCATAGCGACTCTCCTTTTCTTTGGCGAGAAAATCTCCCTGAGGCTATCACGCCTCGGGGAGCGGAGAGTCGCTAATTTCTACGAACTACCGGGCATTCTCGCCATCTGCTGTCGGTGCGCGCTCCTCTTTGGATTTATGGCCTTGATAGAATCTCTTGCCCTTGGTCTTACGCTGCTCGATTATTCTTCGGACTGTTTCGAGCTTCCTGCCGCGCAGGGTTTTGTTCTCGTACGCGTCGCAGAGCGCTTGCTGAATCCCGGCGTCGTCGGAACTTGAAATCTGCATCGCGACTGATAACGGAATTCGGCCCTTGTCGACCGCCGCAAGGAGCCGATCTTCTCCGTGGTCCAGGAGATGAGCGATACCGATCACGTAGCTTTTGGCAAGATCGATCTTTTTCGCGATGTCGGTGGTGTTGTAGCCGCGGGCTTTGAGGCCGTTGGTTTCGCGCATCAGTTCCAGCGGCGCGTGCGGGCGCCGCGCGAGGTTTTCTATCAGGCTCATCAGATAGCATTCTTCTCTGGTCGCTTCGATAACAATGGCAGGAATCTCGGTCTGCCCAAGCGCGATGTATGCTTCAAGCCGGCCCTGGCCGCAGGCCAGGTCGTAGGGCTTACCTTCCGGTGACGACTCTCTCCGTGCGACGGTGATCGGCTTCTTGAGCCCCACGTTCGAAATATTCGACGTGATGTCTTGGAACGTTGCCTTGTTCCGACTGCGCGGATTCAGGATGTGGATCTGCTCGATGGGAATCATGTGGACGGTAAGAACGCTTTCTGTCATGCTGCCTCCGGAATTCTGGCGCGCTGCGCCATCCCAAAGAAATAGTCCAAGGTATCGAAACGATAGGTGTCCAAGCTAACTCCGTTATCCTCAGCCAGCAGGAGCCTCCCGAGGGTGATGTCGATGGACGGCAACAGATAGTAATCCAGAGGACCCTTGTTGGAGGCGTCCATCCGGGCCGCGACAGTGATGTCGGGCGCCAGGCCGGCGTCCAATCGAATTGCCCACCGCAGTGATCCTGACTCGGTCTGGCGGCAGCGGGCGATGACCAGGGACGCCGTAAACTCTTCGTTCACCGTAAGCAGGTCCGTTTTCGGATCTTGGGCGACGGCGCCACCAAGCTGACGGATTCGGTCAATCATCTCAGTAATGACTTTGGGGTGTAGTTGGCGCAGCTGGCGATTGACCTCGATGAACGCGTAGTCACGATCGGGCGCGTAGCCGATCAGCAGGTACGCCCGCACAAGGCTCTTGAACCGGCTCCGATAAACCGAACTGGACGGCATGTCTTCCGTTTCATCGATGAGCAGACCCGAGAGTTGTCCCTTGTCAGCCAGCAGGGATCGCAGTCGCTCCAGCAATTGCTCATCCGTGAGCTTCTCGCTGCGTTTCAGGACGATTCTTTGAGCGGCATCGAACACGTCCGCTGGAACCACCGGCTCAAATGAGCCATTTGCTCTGATCCACATGTCGGGCGGGTTTACGACGCGTTTTTGCTTGAGCTTGAATGAAATCCGGTTATAGACGTTGTTGCCGATGTACTTTTCGTTTGTGAGCACTTGGTGCACCGTTCCACGCGTCCATGGCCGTGCGAGGTCGGTCCTTACGCCGCGTTCGTTCAAGATCCTGGCTATCTCCGACTCGGCCGTTCCCTCTTCGACGAAGGCCCGGTACATCCAGCGAACATTCTCAACCTCCTCAGGCGGGCCGGGGACAAGGATTACGCGGTCAGTTTGAATGCTCTTTTCTTCGCCGCGGTTTAGGAAGCCCTTAGGCTGGCCAGCCTGGTCGCGCAACATGCGGCGCAGGCCATAACCCGGCGCCCCACCCTGGTGAAAGCCCAGTTCGACAAGCCGGCACTGTCCGTGGAACACTTTGACGGACAGGTCACGACTGAATTCACCGGCTGAAAAGCGCCTGACGCTTTTGATAATAGTCGAGGCTGCACTGCCGTCATTCTCAAACTGCTCAGCGCAGTAGTGGACGCCAACGTTGGAACGTCGGCAGATATATTCGTAGTACGCACTCTCGTCAGCATCCTGGAACCGCCCCCACCGGCTGATGTCATAAACGAGAATGACATCGAAATCAGCACGGCCGGTCTGGACGTCGTCTATTAGACGCTGCAAGGCATCCCGTCCCGCAATTCGCAGGCCGCTCTTGCCGCCATCTTCGTACGTGCGCGTGACGACGAAGCCGCGTTTTTCTGCCCACTGGCGAATCACATCCCTCTGGTTCTCGGTCGAATACTGCTGGTGCTCGGTGGACATCCGGACGTATTCTGCGGCGCGAATCGGCCGTGCTTCCGGAGGCGGTGGATTCGGTGACGAGGGTCTGCTTTTGCCCATCACCGTTCCTCGTAGAAATGTGAGATACGAAAGCCGCGTTTCGTGGCCCAAAGGCGAATCTGCTCTCGCTGGTTCTCCATTGAGGCGTGTTGGTCTTCGGCGGCGCACCGGACGTAGGCTGCCGCGTTGAGCCTGGGCAAGCGCTTGCCGCGCCCGTGTGGCGCTGGTGCCTTGGTCATCACTACCTCTCGCTTCAAAGCTCACCCTGGAAACCACGGCTGAACAGCCGCGGCTAGTCCAGTTATACGGCGCTCCCGCCAGGATTACCAGAGCGTTGTTCTTTCGTGCAGCATTCTGGTTCTTCAGGCGTAATCCCTTGGATCATAACCACTTGGGTTGGGAGAGGGATGTTCTTATCAGCGGCCGGGCTGCGGAGAGCGACGAGCCAAATGCCGGGCGCGCAGCGCTTTACTCGAAAAGCCGAGGTGTTCTTTTCAAGGTTGTTCTTTACGTGGGAAAGCAGTTGTTCCAACTCGCGGACGGCCGGACGGACGATGGGACGGCCAAATCCAGCGTCGCGCTGACCGGCGCGGTGCTGCTTCAGGTAATCCGGGTTTCGCTCCTTCCATGTTTTCTGGCTGTCCTCGCAAAGCGCACGGTAAAGAGGATCCTTCATCAATTTCCTCTTGTGGTAATCGGCGCGACGCTGCTTTTGGCAATCAGGGGCACTGCAAACCTTCTGCTCGCGGTGGCTGCGCGACGGCTTGAATTCCTTTTTGCAGTACGGGCATATTCTGTTCTTGAAGTCTGGTGGGCGCACGAGAGCATTACATCCTGTGGCCGCGTGTCCAGCCTGGCCAACAAACCTGAAAATTCCCAAACTCCCGCTGGTATTAGTTGACAGGGGCGCGAAAGCGCCCCGGAACACCAGATAACGGGCAGGGCCGCCAAGCGGGACTCGTTGTGGGTGGAGACGGATCGACCACCGCAACAGCCGCATGGCGGCCGACGCTTATCCTCCGTCCTCGCCCAGACAGTCTTCGCCGCTCGGCTCGCCATTGGAGGCGAACGCATGCAAATCGGCGAGGCGCCGACGGTTGCCGAGGCTGTCGGCGAGATCGCGGAAATCCTGGCGAAGGCGTATCTCCGGTATTCGAAGCTGCCGCTGACCGGCGCCGCGCCGGGCGCGATTCGGTCAACACAAGCCCTTGATAACACGGGAGAACCGAGCCCTCATGGACTGACGTTGACGGGCCAGAGAGGCCCCGGAAAGGAATCAGCACAGGAATGATGAAGCCACGCCCGCTGCCGACCGTCGCGGATCTGCCCAGATTGAACGCGGCGCAGTTGCAGGCCACACACCGCCTGATGTTCGGCGCGGAGCACCCAATCGCAAACTGCCAGCATTTGCGGCGGAAGATAGCCTGGCATCTCCAGGCGGAAAAGGAGGGCGGCCTCCCGGAGGTGGTACGGCAGCGCGCGATCGCAATCGCCCGCGACGTGCCGTTGCGGGTCCGCATTGCCGAGAACCTCTCGAAGCGGCCACGCGAGATTCCGGCGGATCAGGCATTGACGAGCACCGTCGTCCAGACGCGGGACGCCCGGCTTCCCATGCCGGGAAGCCTGATCGCGAAGAAGTACAAGGACCGGACCCTCGTCGTGAAGGTCCTCGATGACGGCTTCGAATACGAGGGCCGGAGGTTCAGATCCCTCAGCAACATCGCCGCCGAGATCACGGGCACGCACTGGAACGGTTTCGCATTCTTCGGGGTCGACAAGGAGGCGCGGCGTGCGTCCTGAGAAACGGCGCGGACAAAATGGGAACGGCGCCAACGGCACCGCCGTCGCGGAGCCCGGTTCTATCCGTTGCGCGATCTACACCCGGAAGTCCACCGAAGAAGGCCTCGAGCAGTCGTTCAACACGTTGGATGCCCAGCGCGACTCTGGGGAAGCGTTCATCAACAGCCAACGCCACGAGGGCTGGATCGCCCTGCCGCAGAAGTATGACGACGGCGGGTACACGGGTGCCAATATGGATCGCCCTGGCCTAAAGCGACTTTTGGCCGACATCGAATCGGGCGTGGCGAACTGCGTGGTGGTGTACAAGGTGGATCGCCTGACGCGGTCGCTCCTCGACTTCGCCAGGATCATGGAGATCCTGGACAAGCACGGCGCCACGTTCGTATCCGTGACGCAGCAGTTCAACACCACGTCATCGCTGGGGCGGCTTACGCTGAACATCCTGCTGTCGTTCGCACAATTTGAGCGGGAGATGATCTCGGAACGCACCCGCGACAAGATGGGCGCGGCGCGCCGCAAGGGGAAATGGGTCGGCGGCATGCCCGTGCTCGGCTACGACGTGGCGCCCCAAGGCGGCGCGCTGGTTGTGAATGAGGAAGAGGCGCGGCGCGTGCGCGAGATCTTCGCGCTTTACCTCGAATACGGCTCGCTGATCCCCGTTGTGGAGGAACTCAACCACCGCGGCTGGCGCATGAAGTCGTGGATCACGCGCGAGGGCAGACAGGCGGGCGGCAAGCCCATCGCGAAAAACAGCCTCTACAATCTGCTCACCAATAAGATCTACCTGGGCAAGGTGGAGTACGGCGGCCAGATCTACGAAGGCGAGCACGACCGCATCGTCGGCGACAAGATTTGGAATAACGTGCACACCATGCTCGGCCGGAACGGCCATCGCGGCGGCCGCAACATCGGCAACAAGCACGGGGCGCTGCTCAAGGGGCTGGTCCGGTGCGCGACCTGCGACGTCGGCATGATCCACACCTATGTCGAGAAGAAGAACCGGGTCTACCGCTACTACGTCTGCATCAAGGCTCACCAGCGCGGCTGGACGCAGTGCGAGACGCGGAGTGTGTCGGCCCCGGCGCTGGAAAGCGCGGTTCTGGAACAGCTTCGCGGCGTTGGCAGCAACCCGACAGTCCTGCGGAGCGTGTTGCAGAAGCTCAACAAGCACGCGAACGGCCAGGCCGGGCCGGCTAATCCCAAGGATGTTGAGGCCGCCCTTCACGCCTTCGATCCCCTTTGGGAACAGCTATCCACTTGGGAGCAGGAGAGGTTCATCCGCACGCTGGTGGACCAGGTCCGGTACGACGGCAAAACGGGCACGGTGACACTCGGCTTTCGGTCCAGCGGGATCAAGGACCTGTGCGACTGGGCCCCGGTCATGAAGGAGAAATACGAGCATGCACAAGAGCGCGGCTGAAATCGAATTCCGCTTGAACACGGCGCCCGCGCGCCCCAGGCCGGAGTTGCCGAAAGATGTCCGGCGGCCCGCGGTCGGGCGTCTGCCCCGAGTTGCGCAGGTGATAGCGCTGGCCATCCAGTTCCAGGACATGATCCAACGCGGTGAGGCGCGCGACTACGCTGGCCTTGCCCGGGTGGGGTGCATCACACGGGAGCGGATGAGCCAGGTCATGGAGTTGATCTGGCTCGCCCCGGATATCCAGCAGCAAATCCTGGAATTCCAGCCGACATCGAAGCCGCGATTCCCGATCGGCGAGGTGGCGGTGCGCGGTATCGCGGCCAAACTGGACTGGTCCGAGCAGCGGCAGGCTTGGTGTAAGTTGAAGCAGGAGCGGCACTTAGATTGAGATCTGCACAGGGATTCCCGCAGGCATTCCACGGCCGGAGCGCTGTCAACCGAAATTTGCCGCGAAAAATCAAACGGTTGCGCTGCGGATAATTCGTATTTTCTTCGCCCGTGCTATCCTGACGCGTTGAACACAAATCAGGGGCTCTGAAACTCCACTTCACCCGCTGTGGCAGTGAGAGCGCCGCCCAACGCCAGGACAGAGCACAGAGTCCTCAACCAATGGAGGGCCTCTGTGCCGGCTGTCTTTAATCCTCTGTCTTTTTTCCGCTGCGTACCGAAAACGCTACTGAAGGAATTCTTCTCGTCCGTGCCCGCCTTCGAGGGCTTCGATTGGAGTGCGGTGAGCGAACGCCACGTGGAGCCGATTTACGATAGGTGCAACCTGATCCCCCCGGCGGAATGCGCGCGGATTTTCAACATCTTTCGCATGGCTGAAACGCTGGCCAGTCCGGTCGGCACGCAGGTGATCTTCGAGGCCGCCCGCGATATCGACGTCGAGCTCGACGCGGAGGTCGTGAAGATGAACGCGCACGGGCGAGCCCTCTGGTGCTATATGCAGGACAAGCGCATCCTCCGGACCGCGCGCATGCTGGGGCACATCGACACGCTTCCGAAGCGGTCATGGCAGACGTTGAAGGGGCTGCCGGTGAAGGCGGTCGAGGTTACTCCGGAAATGCGGGCGGAACTGGGGCGCCAATTCTCGGAATACTTCTGGGTGGCGCAGAAGCGCGGGGAAAGGTGCATGGTAGAGCACCGGCGCCGAGAAGGTGACGTGGACTGCTTCTTCGCGTATCCTGCCGACTACATCGAGGAGCGCCCCGGTTACGCCGACGATGGCCAGTTCGAACTCCAGAGACAGAAGCTGGCATTTGACGTGGTCTTCCGATACCACCGCCAGGACGGCACGACCGATGCGTATGTCCAGGGCGGCCAGAAGGTCCGGCGGCCGCTGGCGGAGATCTTCGCGCGCGTGGTGCTCGGGATTGACCGCCTGCCCGAGCCGCTTGCCGAAAATCCTTTCGACCTAGAGGTCTTCAAGAACCCGAGCATAACGTTCCCCACGAATCCCGCACACCGCATCAGCCTGGTCCGTGTGCAGGCCATCCGGCTGCAATTCTTCGGCCCGCGACCCGGACGAATCACCGTCGCGATGGACGCCAGGTCCAAGCAAGGATCGGTGTACGACGTGATCGCTGACAAGCTGTCCGAAAAGCACGCCCGTCTGGCGGACGCCACTGTCGTCGGCGTCACGCTGCAAGCTTTCCGGCGGGACGAGAACGACGAAGAGAGAAGCCTGTCCTTTAAGCTCAGTGCCCCGGCGACCTGCGATCTCGGCGATAGCCCAGAGGAGCAGCTTTCGCGCCGGTATCTGCCGGAATGGGGGATCGAGAAAAATGCCAGCGATCTGGCCACGGCTGCTTGAGCGGCTGGCGTCTGGCGATCCGGTCGTCGGCGTCGAGGAATACCGGCGGTGGGGCAAGGCCGAATTCGAGCGGGCCATCAGCCTGGGAATCCTGCGGGAAACGGAACCGGCCAGATGGATCATGTGCGATATCTGCCCGGACAGGCACTGGTCGGAAGTGATAACGGTGGCTGGCGGCCGGCGGATGTTCATCTCATGCCCGGAGGAAGGCTCAGTGAACGTGGAACCCTGGCGTCTGCGGCAGTGGCGGATCGACGCCGGGCGCGTGGCCGAGCTTGCCGCCGCCGCATTGGGGCTGTCCGGAGCGGTACAAGTGTTGCTACTCCAGCATCTGTGGAGTCTCGGCCGCCGGCGCCTGGGCGGGCGCTACCGCGATATCTTTCTGGGCGTTGGCGGCGGCCCGCCGCTGGTGGAGATGTCGGCCGCGATCCGGTCCTCTATCGGCCAAGGCGCCGCCCTGCTGATGTCCGTCGGTTGCGATGGGCGTCTGGACGGGCTTCCAGCCGGCCACCAGGCCGTCGATTTCACTTCGGTTTCGCATTTGGAGAGCGCGCAGGTAGTTGTCGATATCGAGTATCTGGAAGACAGGTTCGCGGAGGCAGCCCCACCGTCGCGGAAATCGCCGCCGAGCATCGCGGTTCCGGCTGGAACGGCGTGGGGCGATGTTTCGATCGTCGTGTTCGAGGAATTCATGCGGATTGCCGTGGGCGGTCAAATGCATGAGGTGGGGTTCGCTGAGATCGGCCTGGACCCGCAGTCGCAGACGGTGGAGTTATTGAAGCTGTTCGCCGCGGCGAGAGGGACGGTGGACGGCGCCAAACTGCGGAGCATAATGTCCGGGGACACGCCGGTCAGAACCCGGGTTCTGCGGCTTCGGCAGCTTCTTCAGGAGCTACTCGATGTCGACGGGAATCCCATCGGCTATGCCCAGAAGGCACAGACCTACACGTGCAATTTCCAGATTCGCCTGGATCGTGACGAGGGCTTCCGCGCGCCCTCCGGTGTTTCCTGGCTCGACCTGGCTTTCCACGAGCGCGCGGACAGCCGCATCCTTGTATCCGTTACGGAGAAGCGCCAGTTCAGGGCCCGGGTGCCGCACCGTGAAGACGACCGGGAAACCGAGGTCGCCGAGCGCGACGCCACGATCACCCGAATCCACTCGCTCGAGGAAATCGGCCTTCGATCGGATGCCGGCCGACTGAGCGATGAGGGAGCGGTCTTCCTGGAACTGCTCCGCACTGGAGAAATCCGTGCACGGCGGGATAACGAACTGGTCGTGCTCAGGCTGGCCAAACGGCTGCGGGACTGGACCGAAATTGAAGGCGACCCGCTGCGGCTTATCGAGGCATCGAATTGCTGGACCGCAGCTTTCGCCTGTTCGAGCGACGCGGCAAGCGCTCAGTCAAGTACCAAGGCATTGCCTAGCGATCTCTCCCACTCCTCGCGATCATAATGGGCGGATTCCCAATGGCCGGCGCTCGGCCTGCCATCGCTCTTGGATACAACGAATGCATCCAATCGGACGGGGCCGAGACCGGGCAGTTCCCGGAGATGCGTGTGTCGAGCCACTTCGATAACGCGATTTGCGTAAGCTTGGGACCATTTCCGGAACGAGGCGTTGAAGACGCAACGATATGCCCACGCGTAAGTGCAAACCAGGGGATCACCTTCCAACGCCTTCCGGACCAACTGATCCAGGAGATCATTGGCCTTGTCGAGGGGACCATTGGACTCGGAGTCGGCTCCACTGTGTCGAGGGCGCATCCCACCAGGTCCAAGGCGAGGCACATCGCTGAGAGCCCGTGAAATCAATGCGGCTGTCTTGGACGACAATTCTGGAATCACCATGGGTCCTTCGCGAAGTGAGCCATCAGCGTCGGCCAGCAGCGGAAAACCGATTCCCGCACTAGTCAGACCTGGGATCTTCCGATCCGCCGCCGCTGCCATCAGCGCGGCAACGCAGGCGTCGTTTTGATCGTGGGTCGGAAGCACAGGAAGGCCACAGACGCCGAGAGCCTCCAAGATGAGCTTTCGTTCCCGCCGGCCCCGATCCGTGGACTTTTTTGAAAGAGCGCGGTCACCGCTGAGAATTGTCCAGATGTGCCCTGGGTACACCTCCGAAACCCCACCGAGGAAATTCGGGGGGCTTATCGTGAGCCCCGCCTGTTTCAGTGCGGTGAATAAATCAAGTGATGAGCAAATGAAACCGGCAAACGGCCTGCTCAGGCATGGTCGGGCGTCTGGAGTGTTGCCGACTGCGGCTGACAGCCTTTCACATGCTCGAAGGCTGTTGCCCTGACTTGCCAACCCTTGCGGCCCGTCGAGCATCGCCGAGCGCGTTGCAACCAGCTCGCTGGCAATTATGGAGACATCGAGCGGCCTCAGGCCCGGATCCCACTTCCAGTACCAAAATTTGGCCGCGAGCTTGTTCTCAACGGGAGTCAGCCCGCAGACGTCCACATCTCGACATCCATCAGAATACCGGTCCGTCAGATCGGCACCGATATATTCTGGTACCTCCCCGTTGAGGGTCGATTTCACAAGTGGTTATTTTAGCCTTTCGCGGCTCTCCTGGGTCATTTCCGGTTTCCAGCTGGAAACCGAATGCCAGGGGATCCTAACCTCAGCGCTTCGGATGCGCCCTGCCCTCGCAGAGTTACAAGTAACACTGCCCGCAGCGGAAGACGAAAGAAATCTCCGATCCAAATTCGCTCTGTTTTCAACTGGATAGCGATCTGATGGCTCCCGCCGGGCCGGGCAGTGTGACATGTCACAGGCCCAGTAGCAGAGGCAACGATGAATTCGGCACCTTCTGCTACCAAATCAAACCACAACGAAAGCCAGGCCCCGCCGCCCGTCAGGAGCGACGCGGAAAACCTGGTTCGGGAGGCATTCAACGACATCGCCCTGGTCATCGGCGGCGTCGCGGTCCTCCACCACCTCGATGACGACCTGACCTGGACGCTGATGAAACGGCTGGACCGGATTCGGGTCCGCCTCCTGCGCGACCTGAAGGGTGTCTCGCGCTTGGACGCCTTCGAACCGTCCGCAGCCAAGCCGCCGCGGGTTCACGCGGCGGTTGAGGAATTCCTGGTCCGCAACCGCGCCGGGATGGGGGAGTGAGGCCGCCGTGGACCGTCCCGTGCGATTCTCTCAACTCTCGGCACCCCGGCAGGTCCTGGTCCGGCTGTGCCAATCGATCAATTTCGGCTACCTCGAAGGCCTGGAGGTTCGCCGGGGCGAGCCGGTGTTCAACCCGGCTCCAACGGCGTTCGTGGAGGTGAAACTCGACGTCGCAAACGGGCTGCCGCCCGAGGCGGATCTGGCGGATTTCGAGCTGCGCGGAAGTCGGCCGGCTCACGGAGCAGCTGGACCAGCTCGGCGACGGGCTGATCGAACGTATCGACATCCGCTATGGCATTCCGCGGCGCGTACTGATCGAGCGCCCTATCCAGGGGGTGCGGCGGTGATGGCGGCGGCAACCGTACCCATGGCGGAATTCACGCCCTATCTTCTCCAGCAGACAGCGTTGCGGGCCAGTCTCCTGCAGACGAGCTTCGGCTTCGCCACCGACGATTGGGAGGACCTGCGGCAGGAGTTGGCCCTCGACTGCCTCCGCCGGTTGCCCTGGTTCGATCGGTCGCGCGGCAACTGGCAGGGTTTCGTGCGCGGCACCGTTCGGCACCACGCCTGCGTACTGGCCTCCCGGCAAATCCGCCGGCCCGCCGTTGAGCCGCTGCCATCGGACGGCGAATCGGAAGCCAACGAGGTTCCGTCCGAGGATTTCCGGCCGCTCCTGGAACAAGGCTTGGACACAGAGCGCGTCCTGGCCGGCTTGCCGGAGGACCTGCGGCGGCTGGCCCACTATCTCGCCGAGATGCCCGTTTCGGCCGTGCGCCGGAGGACCGGCCTGTCGGCGGCGCAGATCAACCGGAACATTCGGAGAATTCGCGCGGCCTTTGTGTCGGCGGGAATCCAGCCAAGAGTGCGCCGGATGAAACAGCGGCCAACCTCAGAAATTGGGAGCGCCGAATGACTACCCCGATGACTTCCACGTATTCGATGTGGTCGCTGTTCCGGAACTGCCGGAAGGCGGTGGACTGGCGCTACCTCCAGCAACTCGTGCCGCTCCAGCGCGACCGCAACCTGCACTTCGGCTCGATCATCCACGAATGCCTCCAGGCATGGCACCAGCGCCGGGATGTCGATGAAGTGCTGGCGATCATCAACCGGGTCTGCGCCAACCGGCTCCAGGATGAGAACCAGCGCCGGGACTGGCATCTAGCCACCTCCATGATGCGGGCCTACGCCGCCCGTTACGCCACCGACGACTTCGAAATCGTCGCGCTGGAGAGGAACTTCGAAGCGCCGATCGTGAATCCAGCCACCGGCGCCGCGTCACGCAGTTTCGTGCTCGCCGGCAAGGTGGATGGCATCGTCTGCATCGGCGTCGAGTACTTCATCCTGGAGCACAAGACCGCCAGCCAGGTTGACGGCGATTACCTCGAAAAGCTCTGGACAGACTTCCAGATCACCATCTACGCCCACTACATCGAGCAGACGATGGGCATCCCCATCACCGGCATTCTCTACAACGTCCTGGTGAAGGCGAAACTCCAACAGGGCAAAGGTGAGACCGAGGAAGAATTTCAGGCGCGCCGCGCGGAGCTACTGGCCAAGTCGAAAACCGGCAAAACCACCGCAAAGCGGAAGCTGCCGGAGTCCGACGAAGACTTTCAGCAGCGCCTCGCCGAGAAGTACGCCGATCCCGAGATGTTCCACCGTGAGATGCTCTATCTCTCCCGCGACCGCTTCGAGGTGCTCCGCGCCGAGCTCTGGGAGTTGACGCAGGCCTTTCTCGAAGCCAAGCGCCGCGGCATCTTCTACCAGAACACCGCGTTTTGCTTCAACTACCAGCGGCCGTGCCAGTACTTCGCGCTCTGCCGCTCCAACGGCAATCCCAACGTGATCGAGAACTTCTACCAGCGCGTCCCGCCCAACGAGGAATTGCGGGTCGTGCAAAACGAATCCACCGAACCGGCTTTTTGAAAAAGGAGACGAACGTAATCATGTCCATTCTTCCAACCGCCAAGACACCGCCGAAGCCCAGCCTGGCCGACGTCACCGTGTTGTGGTACGGCCCGACGAAGATCGGCAAGACCACCACCTGCGCCCGCGCCGACGGAGCGCTGTTCCTCGCCACCGAGCCCGGGTTGAACGCGCTCGACGTCTTTCAGGTGCCCATTCTGTCCTGGGACGACTTGCTGAACGCGTGCGCCGAGATCGCCGAGGGTAAGCACCCGTTCCGGACCATCATTATCGACACCATCGACAACGCCTACAAATTCTGCACCGATTACGTGCTGAAGAAGCACAGCATCGAGCACGAATCCGACATGGGCTACGGCAAGGGTTACGCGCTTATCAACAACGAATTCCAGCGCGTGCTCAACAAGCTGGCCTTCTTGCCCTACGGCCTGTTCCTCATCTCCCACGCCAAAGAGATCGAGGTAGAGACCCGGACCGGCAAATACACCCGCATCGTGCCCACGCTGCCCGAAAAGGCTCGGAAGATCGTGCTGGGCATGGTGGACATGGTGCTCTACTGCGGCCTTGAGGAGTTCAAGGGACCGGACGGCGAGCAGGACTTCCGGCGCGTGATCCGCACCAAGCCCAGCCTGTATTACGAGGCCGGCGACCGCACGGGGCGGCTGCCCGCGACCCTTGACCTGGATTTCGGCAAGTTCATTGAGGCCTTCAGCGGGCCTGTGGCGCCGCCGAAGCCCCAGCTAGTCCCCAAGCCGGCAGCGCCACCGCCAAAGTGAGTATTCGAAAAGGAGAAATGGTCCATGAGTAAACGTGCAATTGATCTGTCGCAGTTCGACGCTGAATACCGCAACGAAGAAACCGCGGAGCGCGGCGAATTCGAGAGCGTTCCCGACGGCAAGTATCAGGTCAACGTGGAAAAGGCCGAGTTGGTTGAAGCGCAGACCAGCGGCAACCCCATGTTGAAGTGGACACTACGGGTGATTGCGCCGAAGTGCGTTAACCGCCTGATCTGGCGGAATAACGTCATCACGCACAACACGCTGAAGTACGTGAAGAGCGACCTCCACCTGTGCGGGCTGGATCTGGAAAAGCTGTCGGACCTGCCCAAACACCTGAAGAAGCTGCTGGACGTGAAGCTCGAGGTCACCAAGAAAACCAAGGGCGACAACGAGAACATCTTCTTCAACCGCCGCATCGACAACGACCGCGCACCGGGAAAGTTCCGGCAGGAGGCCGGCGACGCCCTTGTCCCGTTCTAACGCGGGGACCGCGACCATCATCATCGACACGCGCGAGCAGGAGTCTTACTCGTTCGATCCCCGGCTGGCGGCCACGGTGCGCCGTGCGCTGCCGGCCGGGGATTACTCCGTAGCCGGGCTGGAGAACGTGGTTGCGGTGGAGCGGAAGGCCGTCGACGATTTCGTATCCACGATGATCCACAGCCGCGAGCGTTTCCGGAACGAGCTGCGGAAGCTGGCGGGCTACCGTGCCGCCTGCGTGGTGGTGGAAGCAGGCGTTCTCGATGTGCTGCTCCATCGCTATCGTGGCGACGCGCATCCGAACGCGGTGCTCGGGAGCGCGTTGTCGATCATCCTGGATTTCCGCGTTCCGGTCTTCTTCTGTTCCAACCGGCAGGCGGCCTGCCAGTTCGTGCAAGCCTACCTGCTCGCAGCTCATGCGAGGTGGGGATCATGACGAAAGCGGCAACCGCGGAGCTGCGATCCACACTCCGCGGCATCGTGGAGACGATCTTCTACTCCGGCCCGTCGTTTACGGCCGGGCGGCTCCGGACGCCGGAAGGCGCCCTGGTGAACTTCGCCGGCAAGGTCCTCGCCAAGCCGAACGATCCGGTACGCCTGGAGGGCCAGTGGACGCACCACCCGAAGTATGGCCGCCAGTTCGCGGTCGAGGCGTTCGGGTACGACCTGGAGATGGACCCGGACGGCCTCGCGAATTTCCTGGCCAACCATCCCGACGTGAAGGGCATTGGCCCGGCCAAGGCGCGGCTCATCGCGGATCACTTCGGTACGGGGTTCGATCCCGCGATCCGGACCCGGCCCGAGGCGGTGGCGGCAGTGGCGAAGACACCGCTGGATTCGATCCTGGAGCTGCAGCGGATCTGGATCGCCAACAGCGACTTCAACGCTGCCATGACGTATCTCTCGCGGTTCGGGCTGACACACCACCAGGTCACCACGCTCGTCGATCGGTTCGGCAGTCAGGTGGTGCCGATCCTCGAACGCGATCCCTATGTGCTCATCCGCGAGATCCCCGGCTTCGGATTCAAGCGCGTGGACAAGATCGCGCGGAAGATGGGCACACCCAAAGACCTCCCTTCGCGCATCCGCACTGGCATCCAGTATTCCGTGCTGGATGCTCTGGATGACGGCGACTGCTGGGTGGAGTACGAGGACCTGTTGGACCGCGCCAATACGTTGCTGGTGATGGACACGCTCGACAGTCGTGACGTGATCGAGCGTCATCTCGAAGCCCTGATCGCGGAGGGCGCGCTGGTATCGCACCCATTCGAACGGCTGGTAGTGGCAGACCCGGAGATCCACCGCATGGAGCGGGAGTTGGCGGAGGTGTTGGCCACGGCGCACACGCGAAGTCCACACATGGTGACCGATCTCGAAGGCCTGCTCGACGTCGAAGGCGCGCTCTTGAACCGGGAACAGAGGGAGGCGGTGAAAAACGCGCTCACCTACTCCATCTCTCTGATGACCGGCGGCGCCGGAAGCGGAAAGACCTTCGCCGTCTCCACCATCACCAGCATCGCCGAACGCCTGGAGAAAAGCGTAGTGCTGGCCGCGCCCACCGGCAAAGCGGCCAAGCGCCTCGAGCAGGTCGTGGGCCACGAGGCCAGTACCATTCACCGGTTGCTCGGCTTCAACGGCCATTCGTATTCTCGCGATGCACTGAACCCCATCGAGGGGGACATCCTGGTCGTGGACGAAGTTTCCATGGTGGACGTGCCGCTCGCCTGGCGCCTGTTTCAGGCAATCGACCGCTCGAAAACTGCCGTAGTTCTGGTGGGCGATCATAACCAGTTACCGCCGGTTGGCCCGGGCAATGTCCTCCGGGACCTCGTGAAGTCGTGCGCGATTCCCACGACGGTGCTCACTCAGATCATCCGCCAGGCGGGCGTACTGAAAGAGAATTCCACCGCGATCCTCTCCGGCGAGGTGCGGCCCACTGCCGGCGTGAAGACCGGTGCCCGGCGCCCGTGGTACGTGATCGACAAATTCACCGATACGGGCGATGTGCAGCGCATGCTGTTGCTCCTGTTCGCGGAAGTGCTTCAGGAACGCCTCGGCTACGACCTCGTCCGCGATGTTCAGGTGCTAACACCCACGCACCGGGGCCCGCTCGGCACCATCGAATTGAACGCCGAGCTCCAGCGTTTGCTCCAGAAGAAGCTGTTCGGGTTCGACGTACCCGATGTGGACCCCGGCCATCGGCCGCGACTGTACCCGGGCGACAAGGTCATCCAGATGAAGAACGATTACGACCTGGGCGTGATGAACGGCGCCATGGGGATTGTGCTGGAAGTGGATGCCAAGGGTGGATTGACCATCGATTTCGACGGGCGTCCAGTCGAGATCGGGGCCGGCTCCGACGCCGCCGGTAATGTGCAGTTGGCCTACGCCACCTCAATCCACAAAGTGCAGGGATCAGAGTTTCCGTGCGCCGTGGTCGTTGCCCACAAATCGCATTCCTTCATGCATCACCGTAATCTGCTGTACACGGCGGTAACGCGCGCGAAGGAATCCGTGATTCTCCTGGGCGACCGCTGGGGCATGGAAAACTGCGCCGCAAAGCGCCAGGTGGACCGCCGGAACACATTCCTGTCGTTCCTGCTCCAGCCAGAGGTGCGGTCGTGACCGCCCCGCCGATGGATGTGCACGCCTATTACCGCCAGGTCACCGACATCGATATCGGCGAGATTGCCCGCGAGCTGCTGGCGGGCCGCGTCACGCAGGAATCGCGCCAAACCCTGTACTGCGATTGCCCGAACCACCGCAGCCAGTCGCATCGGTCGCTTCACATCTGGCTCGATAAGCAGGGCTGGTACTGCCACGCTTGTGGAGTCGGTGGTGACGTCCTTCAGCTTGTCGAATTCGTAAACCACGGCCTAGTGACGCGCGGCCAGTCCGGCCCAATGCCAGATTCCCACCGGCAGGCGCGGGATTTTCTGGCCGGGCACCTGGGATTGCCGCCGCTCTCGAAGCTCGCATCGGAAAACCCGGAGAAAGCTGAGGAAGCCTATCGCCTCACGCTGCGCGTCCGCGAAGCCCTGACCGCCCTGGCGGACCTCTACCACCAGCGGCTGGTGGCGAACGCGGAAGTCCTCGGCTGGTTCCGCAGCAAATACGGGATCGGCGAAGAGACCATCGCACGGCTGAAGATCGGGTTGGCGGACAACTTCGAGCCCAGCGTGGCTCGTGCCCTGATGGACGGTCCGGGCGGATTCAAACTCGGCGAGCTGACTGCCACGTCCGCATTTCGACCGACCGCCCAGGATGGCATCACGCCGTTCTTCGATGGCCGGATCGTTTTCCCGTACTGGAGCCGCGGCCAGGTTGTCTTCATGATCGGCCGCCGCACGCCCTGGACACCCGACGTCGAGTGGGAGAAATCCAAATACAAAAAGCTGGCGGTGCGGAATGATCGGGACCATAAGTACATCGCGCCGTGCATCCGGAACGACGTCCTCTACAACGAAGACGTGCTGCTCACGCGTCCGGAGCGAGTCATCATCACCGAGGGCGTCACCGATTGCATTTCCTTGATGGAGCACGGCTTTCCGGCGGTGTCGCCGGTGACGGTGCAGATTCGTGAGGCGGATTGGGAGCGCCTCCTTCCAAAGCTCCGGGGCGTGAAGACGGTCTTCGTTTGCCAGGATAACGAGGTTTCCGATGCTGGTATGCAAGGCGCCTTGAAAACAGCGCGCATCCTGGCGGATCACGGGATCGCCACGCGGGTGGCCGTTCTGCCGCTTGGCGAGAAGCAGCGGGCCGCGCGCGAGAAGCTGGCCACCCTTCCCGCCGGAAGTACCGAAGCCGACGACCTCGATGCCGCCGCCAAAATCGATGTAAACGAGTTTTTCGTCGCCGGCACCGCCGCGGATTTCGAGGCAATCCTCGCGGCGGCGCAAACGCCGGTGGAGATTGCGATTTCCAGGCTTTCGCCATCCACCCCGGACGCCGACCTCGGGCGGCTGCTGGAGCCGATCCTCGCCGAGGTGAATCAGCTCGATCCCATCGAGCAGCACCGCTATATCCGCCTCATTCAGGCCCGCTGCGGAAAGACGCGCATTCCGGTCGCTACGCTGCGCAAGCAACTGAAGGTTGTCGAACTAAACGCCGCCACCAGGCGCAAGTACGGCGGTGGGCGAAATGGGCCTCCCGGATATTCGGGGGTGGAGGGCGGCCCCGGCGATTTGCCTTCCATTCAGGTCAACAATCGGCAATTGCGCGATGTCCTTGACGATACCTGGCGGGCCATCGCACACATCAACGGCGATCTGAGCGATCTCGACAGGCTGGCCTATTTTCTTTTTCAGCGGCAGGGCGCGTTGGTCCGCCTCGTTGCGAATGGTTCCGAAGGCGCCCTCGAAATCGAAATGGCCCAGGATTCGTCCGTATTCGCATTGCTGGTCCACACTGCGAATTGGATAAAAGTCACCGAGGAAGCGGTTTTGCAGATACACCCGCCGCACGATTTGGCGCGGGTGATGATGTCGTTTCCGCACCGGGATTTGCCGGCACTGGAGGCCGTAATCCGGACACCGGTCTTCGGCCGCTCGGGACGGTTGATTCACGAAGCCGGGTACGATCGCGATGAACGGGTTTGGCTGCAACCGCGTGGACAACTGGACCTGTCGTCAATTCCGGAGACGCCCGGGTCGGAAGAGATCGCGGCCGCGCGGGATCTTCTCTTCGACGAGCTTCTCGGCGATTTCCCATTTGTGAGCCGATCGGACGCCGCGCATGCTGTGGCCGCCATGATCCTGCCGTTCGTCCGGCGGCTGTTCCACGGCCCCACGCCCATCCACCTCATCGAGGCGCCCCGCCCAGGCTCGGGAAAGGGACTGCTGGCCAATGTGATCTCGGTCGTGGCCCATGGCACCACCTGCGAAACCAAAACGCTCCCCGGCGATGAGGAGGAAGTGCGGAAGCTGCTCACGACCGAACTCGTGAAAGGGCGCCCGCTGATATTGCTCGACAACGCCGACGAGCGGAAGTCGATTCAGTCGGGCGTGCTGGCCTCGGTCACCACCGCCGAGATTTGGGGCAACCGGCAACTCGGCAAGCTCGATAGCGTGTGCGTGCCGAATCTCGCGTTGTGGCTCATGACCGCCAATAACCCGAAATTGGCCGGCGAAATGGCTCGCCGCTGTATTCGCATCCGGATCGACCCCAAGATTGACCGGCCATGGAAGCGCCGCGGCTTCCGCCACCAGCATCTGCTCGACTGGGCGCGGGAAAACCGCGCGCGGCTGGTGTGCGCCGTTATCGTCCTGGTGAAGGCATGGATTGCTGCCGGCTCCCCGGAGCACAACATTCGCTTGGGTTCATTCGAGAGATGGTCGAGCACCGTGGGCGGCATCATTCAGAACGCGGGCATTCCGGGATTCCTCGAAAGTCTCGATGAGCTGTACGACGCGAGCGACAAGGAAGGCCAGGAGTGGCGTGCGTTCGTGGAAGCCTGGTGGGAGGCGTTCGCGGACGTTCCACAAAAGGTGACCGACTTGAATCAGTTCTGCGAGCGCGAGGGGCTCATGCTGGATCTTCGCGGCGACCGATCTGAGCGTTCGCAGCAGACGCGGTTGGGAAATGCGCTCCACAGCCACCGCGATCAGGTTTACGAGCGGTATCGCATCGTCAAAGTCGAAGCGCCTCGCAAGCATCGGGGTACCACGATGTATGGTCTTGAGATCCAGAAATCCCAAAGTGAGGCGTCGGGACCGTCGGGACCATGTCGGGACCTTGGCGACAAAGGTTCCGACACCTTAAGTCCCATTGATCCAATCGGTTGCGAACAGATGTCGGGACCGTCGGGACCTTGTACCGGAATCTCTATACGCGGAATTGAAAATCACACCATTTTTGAAGAAGAAGAAAAAAAGAGAGAAAAGACAGAAAGAGGGGGGCCCGAAAACGGTCCAAAGGTCCCGACGGTCCCGACAGCGTCTGTAACTCACAAGAATGAAACGAGTTCAGGTGTCGGGACCTTGAACGTAGAGGTCCCGACAGAGGTCCTGACGCCCCCGAAGGTCCCGACGCGGCCGCGTGGCGCTCTGATCGATCTCGCCGATTTGGAGGATTCGGACCGATGAAGGCCCTATTTGTTTCGACATCTCTGCAGGTGTGGTCCACGGACGAGCCGCAGCGGTTCGCCCGCGACTTCCAGGTCAACGACACCGTTTACCGCCGGCTCGATCCAGGGTATTACGCCTGGCTCCGATCGCGGATGTCGCGGGCGAAAGAGGCTGCAGCCGCCGGGAAGCTCGATGCTGTCGCGTTCGAAGATTTGCGCGTCCGGTTCAATGCCGTGCACGAGTGGGCGATCGAGCATTTCGGCGAAAAGGAATTGCTGCCGGCGATGCGGGCGTTGGAGCCCGAAGAATACAAGCCGCCCATGGCCGAGGATGATGGGCCACATGCCCCGTTGCCCCGCGCGGCGAAATCTGCCGGTAATCACATCTCGTCCGAGGTCATCGCGATGGTGGATGCGATTGCAGAGAACGCGATGGCGCTTGGCTGGAGCCATGAACGGCTGTATGGTACCGGCAATGGTATGTTCGATCCTCGCCGCGGCCTCATTTGTTTCCTGAAGGCCGGCGACCGCATTGGCGAAGTCACGGCGCAGTCGATTGAGATCATCCATTCGCTGCCGTCGGAAGTGCGGCACCGGTTTTATAACCCGGACGTCGAGCAGCCGTGGATGAAAAAAATCGTCCCAGACGCGCAAAAAGACGAAAAAGAGATCTACCCCGCTGGTATTAGTAGGTGAAGGCTCGGTTCGGAAGACCAGCGCCAGGCGCACTCCCCGAAAGATCCCTTCCAAACATCGTACCGGCGGGCCGGGCGCGTTAAAAATAGTCCGACATTTCTGGAGCGCAATCAGTGTCTCTATCCATGAGAGGAATCCCTGTCTTTTCCGGACCTCGAATCATTGCCTACTGCGATGCAGTGAGGATCCGCGCCTATCTGACCGCGCGCAACGCCGAGATTGTCCGTAAGCGCAAGACCGGTGAGATCATGCAAATCAATTTGCTGCCGTATGGCGACGATTCGAACCTCTGCTCGATCGGAGACAGCGCCAGCCCGACCTACGAGGAGCAACTTGAAATCCATACGTTGACCGTACTCAAACGGTACGACGACCGAACCGGCCGGCTGGTGCGCTGGAACGAAGACGACGGCTTCAATCCGCGGCGGTTCAATCCGGATCATGTCCAGGTTGCACGCCAACCGGACGAATCGGAGCCCCGCCAATTGATGGAGATCGTGGCCAAACCTGCGGATGCCCCGCGCGTGCCGTCGGCCCGATTCTGCATCAAGCGCGATCCCTTGCTGCCCTGGTCGGCCGAAAACAGCCGGGAGGTCTTCTGATGCTGAACATCACCGCTGATTTCGCCCAGGAACGGCCGGGCGCCATCCGTGCCCTCCGCGAGATCCACGACATCCCGGCTGGGTTCGAGGTCATTGTTGAAAACGGCTACGTACGATTCTGGGGGCCAGGCATTACGGCGCAACAGGCGAGATCCTTTTCGGCGCGCGATATCGCCGATGCGGTGCGCCACTATTTCGGCCCGCCATCGTGCGCCTGCCCGGAGATCGGGGAGTGGGATCAGATTCACTGACGCGGAGTCAAAGCACCGTGGCTCGTCATGACAGTTTTGAAGGGCCATCAGCTATCCTCAAAACTTTTGATGATGAGGGCAAGCCCGGCAGCCCGGCGAATTTCATTGCCAAGCGATCTCCGGGACCTGATCCTTAAGCGCCCAGCCGCGGGTTGCCATGTTGCGCAATTTCCCTAGTTTCATGGGTTTTTCGAGGTGCGCAGGGCGGGTGCGCGGTGCGCAGTTTCCTGCGGATCTGTTGCCGCGGGCCGCCCAGTCTGGCTATGGAAATTCTATAGTCGCCGATCAGCCATTCCCACAAACCAAATGACGCCAGCGATGGCAAAACAGATCGAGCTATGGCCGTTGGAGCGGCTGGTGCCGTATGCAAAAAACGCCCGCACGCATTCCGAAGAGCAGATCGCGCATATTGCCGCGAGCATCGCCGAGTTCGGGTTCAACAACCCGGTGCTGGTGGACACGGGCGCCGGCATCATCGCCGGCCACGGGCGCGTGTTCGCGGCGCGGAAACTTGGGCTGTCCCAGATCCCTGTGGTCGTGCTCGATCATCTGTCGGAGACTCAGAAGCGGGCCTTCATCATCTCCGATAACCGAATCAGCGACAGCGCTGGCTGGGACGACGAGATTCTCCGCAGTGAATTACGGGATCTGAAGGATGCCGATCTGGACCTGGCCCTGTTGGGCTTCGATGACGACGAACTGGCGGCCCTCCTGGCTGAGGTTGCGGCCGAGACCCCGGTCTCCGGTCCGGAAGAGACGCCGGAAGAGGAAGTTCCAGAAGCCCCGGCTGAGCCGGTAACACGTCCCGGCGACATCTGGGTGATTGGCGATCATCGCCTGATTTGCGGCGACTGCCGGGATTACGGCGCCGTGGCGCGCCTGCTTGACGGCGCACGGGCAAACGTCGTGATCACATCACCGCCATACGCCTCGCAGCGCGCGTACGATCCGACGAGCGGCTTCCGCCCAGTCCCGCCGGAGGCGTACATCGATTGGTACCGCGACGTTGCCGCGAATATCGCCGCGATCCTCGCGGAGGACGGTTCTTACCTGCTCAACATCAAGGAGCACGCCGAGGGCGGCCAGCGCAATCTCTACGTGAAGAAGCTGACCATCGCGCACGTGGAGCAATGGGGCTGGCGCTTCGTGGATGAGTTCTGTTGGCGGAAGACCGACGACGGCGTGCCAGGCGGCTGGCCAACGATCTCCATCCGACCATGAAGCCGGTGGAATTGGTGGAGCGCGCGCTGCGCAACTCCAGCAAGAGCCGCGATACCGTGCTCGATCCTTTCGGTGGGTCGGGATCGACCCTTATTGCCTGTGAGCGGACGGGACGACAGGCGCGGCTGATCGAGTTGGAGCCCAAGTACTGCGATGTGATCGTTCGGCGCTGGCAAGACCACAGCGGCCGGGAGGCCACGCTTGAGGGGGACGGAAGAACTTTCGCCGAACTCGCCGCAGAGCGCCAACCGGCAGCGTGAAATGGATCGCTGCCGAGCGGAGATCGCAGAGGCGGAGCGCCTGCTTCGGGCCGGGCACCCGGATGTGGAAGGTCTGTGCCTGATGCTGTCGGATTGGTCGGCCGAATTGAGGATCCTGCAGGCAGAAGAAGAGGAACGCCGCCAATCCGGAGATCGGCGGCGCGGTAGTGCTGCGGCGGTTAGCTGATGACGTGATACCGGCGGTTGCCCAGGTCGTCTTTGGTGCTCTCGACCTTTAATCCCATGCGCTTCGCGATGCTTCCGCTGATGAAACCCCTGATGGAATGGTTCTGCCATTCCGTTACCTTGCTTATCTCAGCCAAGGTCGCTCCATCCTTGCGGCGCAGCATTTCCAGCACAATGGCCTTCTTGCTGAACTCGCGCGGCACGGACGCGCCCTGCTTGGTCTTGGCCGCCTTGGTCGCCTTGGCCTTCTTCGGCGCAACGTCGGCCGCCTGGGGCGCGGCGGGGGCCGTTTCCTGCGGCGCCGGCGTGTCCAGTTTCTGGATGGCCTTCCAGATGCGCGCGGCCGCCGTCTTCCGATCCGTGAACTTCTTGACCGGTTTCAGGTCGGCACCGAATCCGGCAACGCCAGCGAAGCTGTTCCAAATGTTGACCAGCCGATCCGCCGGCCAATTACTGGCGAGCTTGGCAAGTTCCTTTTCACTGGCGAATTGCTCCTGGCCGTCCGGAACGTACTCTGCGGCGGGGAAGGCTGTGATGGTCTCGTCCTTGTCGATCGCAAAAAGTCGCATGGCTTTCCTTTCGTCGTTTCTATTTCTCGTTTGCGGGCCGGCGCAAGCGGGCCGCCGACCGGATGCGTATCTCGCGCCCGGTTGCCAGATTTCTTCCGTTCCAGCCGCCGTAGGGCGACTCGCCGGTGATACGCACCTTGGCCAGCACTCCGCTGACCTTGACGATGTAGGTGGTTCCAACTTCAACTTGGGCCTTTTTCATGAGCCTCCTTCACGTCCGGAAGCCCGCCAGATCCGGGCGGGCGCGGGCGGGGGCGGCACTGTGGGGCTACACGGAGGTCGCCGGGATCACGCTGGCCACGCGATAGTCGCTATCGGTGCCCTGAGCCCAGACCCTGTATTCGTACGGGCACATCGGGGCGCCACCACGCTCCAGTTCCTTCTCGCGGCCGCGCATGTCGCTGGCCGCGATCTCGCGCGCCTCGTTGATACTGACGACCACGCCGATCGGCTCGTAGTGGCCTTCCTCGTCTTCCGCGATCAGGATCGCCAGCCCCAGTTCGGTGTCGTCCTTGATCGCGATTGCGAATCCGGGTGTGGCGTTCGTTGCTGGCTGGTGGTTGCGTCTTGCCATCTGCGCTTCTCCTTGCATGAACATGAATTGATTCATTCCGCGAAAGAGTCAAGTCGGCAGCGCCATTTGCGCGAGCATTTGCTTCAGACCGAAGGTCTGGCGAATGGATCGAGGTGTATGTGACGGGCGTTTCGATCCGCGCCTATGCCCGGATGCGCGGCTGCTCGGAGAGCGCCGTTCGTAAGGCAATCTCGTCCAAACGGATCAAGCCGGAGCCGGATGGCAGCATCGACCCAGAACGCGCCGATCAGGACTGGGCGAGAAATACCTTGGCGGGAGGGACGCCCAACAGGGCACATGCCCCCTCCCGGAGCGGCTCCCAAACGCGGACGCTCCCGCCCACTGCGCCGCCTCCGATGCCGCAGCCGGCTGGCGGAATGAGTGACCCGGTTGGCCAGTACCTCCGTTCGCGAGCGGTAAACGAGACGTTCAAGGCGAAGATCTCGCAACTGGAGTACGAGGAACGCTCGCGAAAGCTGATTCCGGCGGCACGGGCCTCGGAGTACGCCGCGACGTTTTCCGCGATCGTGAAGGACGCCCTGCTGTCCATGCCCGACCGTCTGGCGCCGATGCTGGCGGCCGTGGATAACGAGAAGACTATTCATCGCATGCTGCTTGCCGAGGTCACGGCGGTGCTGAAGAAGGTGAACAAGGCAGTGGCGGACTCGGGTCTTTGACGATGCAACCGTTCTCGATGTCTGAAGTCGGCGCCGCAGCGGTATTGCCGCCGCGTGAGATCAGCGTCTCGCAATGGGCCGACGAAAATCGTGTGCTGACCGGCGGGGCGGCCGCGGAGCGGGGCCAGTGGCATACGCGACCGTATCAGCGCGAGCCGATGGACGTGCTCAGCCCGGGCCATTCGTGCCGACAGGTGGTGCTGTGGTCCGCGGCGCAGTTGATGAAGACCGAGGTACTGCTGAATTTCCTCGGCTTCATCGCGGACGTCGATCCGGGCCCTGTGCTGCTCGTAGAGCCGCGCACGGAGGACGCGAAGGCGCTCTCGAAAGACCGCGTGGCCCCCATGTTCCGCGCCACGCCCGCGCTGCGGGGAAAGATCGCGCCCGTCAAGTCGCGCGACTCCAACAACACCACGCTGCATAAGGTGCTTGCCAACGGCGCGGGGCACATCACGTTCACCGGCGCGATCTCGCCGTCCGGTCTGGCCATGCGGCCGATCCGGTATGCCCTGCTCGACGAGGTCGACCGTTATCCCGCCAGCGCAGGTTCGGAAGGCGACCCTGTATCGCTTGCCGTTCAGCGCACGGCCGAGTTCGCCCATAACAAGAAGATCGTCATGGCGTCCACGCCGACGACGAAAGGGCTCAGCCGCATTGAGCTCGCCTGGCACGAAAGTGACCAGCGCGATTACTTCGTGCCCTGCCCCAAGTGCGGCGAGTATCAGGTACTGACGTTCGGCGATGGCACCGGGCCGGGGTTAGTGTGGCCCGAGGGCAAGCCAGAAGAGGCGAAGTATCGGTGCGCCGCGTGCCAGGAGTCGATTCCCCATCACCAGAAGGCCTGGATGGTGGAGCGCGGCGAATACCGGGCGGCGAATCCCTCATCGCCGATACCGGGCTTTCGGCTGTCGCAGTTGATTTCGCCAAAAAAGTCCTGGGGTGAGGTCGCTTTCGAATTTCTGGCGGCCAAGAAATCGCCCGAGACGCTGAAGGCGTTCCTGAACACGGTCCTCGCGGAGTTGTGGGAGGACACTTACGAAGTCCCTACGGATGCACACGCGCTATTGAATCGCTCCGAACCGTTCGAGGCGGAAGTCCCGGAAGGCGTGGCCCTGATTACGGCTGGCGTGGATGTGCAGGCCGACCGCCTGGAGATGGAGATCGTCGGGTGGGGCCGGGATGAAGAATCGTGGTCGATCGGGTATCACGTGATTCCCGGGGATGTCACCCGCAATGAAGCGTGGGATCACCTCGAAGGTCTCCTTAACGCCCAATACCTCCACGCCTCCGGGCTGCCGATGCGGATCGTGGCCACGTGCATCGACTGCGGGTTCAAAGATGCCACCGTGCTGCGCTTCACGCGAGATCGCTATAACCGTCGCGTATACGCCACGAAGGGGCGCGCCGGTGAATCGGCCATCTGGCCGCGGCGGCCCAGCCGGAAGAATCAGACGCCGTTTTTCATGATCGGCGTGGACGCGGCGAAGGCGGCGCTTTACGACCGGCTGAAGATTGGAAAGCCGGGGCCGGGCTATTGCCATTTCCCGATCGGCCGCGAGCTGGAGTATTTCGAGCAGCTCACCGCAGAAAAGAAGTTCACGCGATACCACAACGGTTTCCCCAAGCCGGAATGGCGCAAGCCGGCCAACGCCAGGAACGAGGCCCTGGATGCGCGCAACTACGCTTATGCGGCGCTACACGCCCTGTACGCAAGCGGCTTGAAGCTGGCTGTGCATTGCGACCGCTTCAAGCAGATGGTCGAGGCGCGACGCGGAAAGAAGCAGGCGGCAGGTCCGGAGCCGGTCCAGCAACCAGTTGCTGATCCACGCCCGCCTTCGCGCGTCGACGGGCGCGAACCGTGGATACCACGCCGCAATTGGTTCGGGAGGGATTGACTATGCCGCGCACGGTGCAACAGATTCAGGCGGATCTCGACACCCTGAATGCCGCCAAGGCGCGCCCGGAGAAACTGGTCCAGTTTCCGGATGGACGCCGGGTACAGTACCGCGACATGGACGAACTGCTAAAGGCGATTGCCGCAACCGAAGAAGAGCTGCGGAAGGCCAGCGGCGGGGCCGGCGGCCGCGTCCGGTTCGCGCAGCATAAGCGCGGCGACGGGCCGACAGGGCCAACACTCTACGACCGGTGGTGATGACGATGCAAACCTGCCCACATTGCGAAAACGTGGCTGCGGAAATGAGAGAGACACGCTCGATGCTGGAGCATCTCGCGGCGGAGATGACGGCGACGAGGACCGTGGTGGAGGGCATGCAAAAGACGCTGCTCGGCAACGGGCAACCTGGCCGCTGCGCGGAGCACAGCGTGCGGATCGGGCGGCTGGAGCGGTGGCGGTCCTGGATGGCCGGTGCCCTGGCGGTCATCGGCATTCTCTGGATGGCCGCCGTTACGGTGGCGGCCGCCGTCGCGGTGGAGCGATTCAAGCGATGAGCGTGGCGGAGGTGGCCGACGCCCTGGAACGTGCTCCGCCCCTGGGCGCTGCCGTAGACGAGCCCGAGGGCGCGCGCTTCGTCGCGATTAGCGACACAGCGCTGAATCGGATCATTGGGGAATTGCGTTTGGGGAGCGGCGCGACGCCGAGTTCTTTACTTCAACACGAGAGGACAAAATCGAATGATTACGTTTCAGAAGGTTGAGCACGCGATTGCCAGCGTTGCTCACGATATCGTCAAGGTCGCGCGCGCCGTTGTGCCCGTGCTTCAGAAAGTGCAGGGCCAGGAGGCGACCGTCGAGGCGCTGACCTCGCTGGTCGATCCCAACGCCGTGAATATCGAACGTGCCGCGTTCGCCGTGCTCGGCAAGATCTGCGTGGCCATTTCCGATGCCGGAAACGCGGTGGCGGCCAACGGCCTCAACCTGCAATTGGATGCCCAGGAGATCGCGGATCTGAAGGGCATCGCCGTGTATCTCCAGGCGGCAGCCAAAAGCACGGCCATCCTTCTACCCGCTCTGGGGACCGCCAAGGCGTAGCAGCATGCAGGGGTTAATCGGATTGATCGAGCGCGAGGCCGGCCACGTTGTGGTCAGCCTCGTGCTGATCGTCTTGGGCGCGACACTCTGGCTGCTCAAGGTGCCGAAAGGCGAGGACCTGATTCCATTCGCATTGGGCGTACTCGGCAGAAGCATGATCGGAAAGCCGAATGAATCTTCTCGATAGAGCCATTAGCGCCGTTTCACCGCGCACGGCGTTGCAGCGTGCGCGCAGCCGGGTGGCCCTGGCACTGACGACGGGCTATCTGGAACGCCACGCCGAGCGGTTCCGCTACGACGGCGCAACCGCCGGCCGCCGCGCCCACGGCTGGTACGCCGCCTCGACCGACGCCAATGTCGAGTTGATGGGGTCGCTCACCTGGCTGCGCAACCGCGGCCGCGACCTCGTCCGCAATAACCCGTACGCGGCGCGCGCGGTCGAGGAACTGGCTGGCAATGTCGTGGGAACCGGCATCGTGCCGAAGGCCAAGACCGGCAATACCGGAATCGACAAAGTCATCGATGCCGAGTGGCCGTTCTTCGCCGAAGCTTGCGACACGCCCCAGCGGCTCGATTTCTACGGCATGCAGACGTTGACGGTCCGCACCATGGCCGAAAGCGGCGAAGCCCTCGTGCGCTTCCGGCCGCAGCCCACGGATTTTGGATTGCGTATTCCGCTCCAGCTTCAGATGCTCGAAGCCGATTTCCTGGATCAGGCCCGAACCATGGGGCTGGTCAACGGCCACGTGATGGAAGGCGTGCAGTTCGACGAAATGGGCCGGCGCGTGGCGTACTGGCTGTTCAGCTATCACCCCGGCGGCGTGTTGATCCTGAACCCGCGCGGCGGCATCGTGAGTCAGCCGGTGCCGGCGGATCAGATCATGCATGTATATCGCGTCCTCCGGCCCGGCCAGGTCCGGGGCGTGCCGTGGCTCGCGCCCGTCATGATAGCGCTCCGCGACCTCGATGATTACTGTGATGCGGAGCGCATCCGCAAGAAGATCGAAGCGTGCGTCACCGCGTTCGTCGAGCAGCCGGAGGGCATCGACGGCGATCCGCTGGGACTCGCCAGCACCGACCCTGCCAGCGGATTGCCCGTCGAGAGTTTCGAGCCGGGCATGGTCGAGTATCTGAAACCTGGCCAAGCGGTCAAATTCAATAATCCTCCGGCGGCGGGCGGCTATCGCGAATACAAAATGACCGAACTGCAGGGCATCATGGCCGGCATCGGCCTGCCCTATGAACTCGGGACCGGCGATATGTCGCAGGTGAATTACTCCTCCTGGCGGGGCGGCATGTTGGGCTTCCGCAACACCGTGGAGGCGTACCGCTGGCTCACCCTGATCCCGCTCTTCTGCATGCCGGTTTGGCGGCGGTTCATCGACACGCTGGTACTGCAAGGGAAGATTCTGCGGTCGGCCGCCCAGGATGAGCAGGTCAGCCTGCGCACGGTGCAGTGGACCGCGCCGCGCTTCGAATCCGTGGATCCGGTGAAAGATGCCGAAGCCGTGTTGAAGGACGTGCGCATGGGCCGGAAAACGTGGTTCGAAGCGGTGCTGGAGAACGGCTACGATCCCACGACCCAGTTAGAGCAGATCGCGCTGTTCAACAAGCTGGTGGATAAGTTCGAGATCATCCTCGATTCTGATCCGCGCCGGACCACCTTGCGCGGCCAGGAGCAGACGGCCGGAAACACAGAACCAACACCGGCCGGCAAGCCCACGCCCAGCAAGTCTAAACGCCAGGATGCCGCCGCATTGTCACCGGAAGATCTCGGGATGGTTCGCGAGTTGCTGGTCGCCGGGATCTCGCGAACGCCCAGTTGGGAATGCACCTCCCGGCTATACCGGGGATAACCACTCACTCATAGGAGAACACGATCATGAAGGCACCGCCCGAAGAAGCGGCCGAGCCGCGGGATGCCGGCCACATGGAATCTGCGGCGACGACAGAGGTTGCCGCGCCGCCGCCGTCCAATCGCGATACCGAGGTCTTTTCCGCCGACGCGCAAGTCCTGCCCAGCACGGCCAACGCGAAGGACGGCACCATCGATGTGGTCTGGTACAGCGGGGCATACGTCCCGCGAATCGACCGCGCCACCGGCGAGCCGTACATGCTCAAGCTCGATATGCAGGGCTGCCGCTTCGACCGCCTCAACAATGGCGCGCCCGTCTTCGACACCCACTTCACCGGCGACGATTTCAAATCGCTGATCGCGGGCAAGGTCGGCACTCGCGCCCAGGTGGGCGTGGTCCGGCGCGCCTGGCCCAACGGCGAAAAGGGCATGGCCACTCTGCAATTCGATCTCGGCGATCCGGATGGCGCCGACATGTTCCGCAAGGCCAGTACCGGCATCCTCCAGAACCTCAGCTTCGGCACCTTTATTTATAAGCGCGACAAGGTGGAGGCCCAGACCGAGGGAATGCCGGAGGGGCAGCCGCCCTACCTGAACGACAAGGAAATGGGCATGTTCAAGGCGGTGGATTGGGAGCCGTTTGAGATTTCCCCCTGCACCATCCCCGCCGATTTCAACACCTGCTTTCTGAGCGCGGAACCCACGGGGGAAATCACGATTCTCGTCGCGCCGGAGGACGGCGCGATCGATGCACTTCGGGCAATCAGCCCGCGAAAGGAGAAACCGGCCATGCCGGAAACCACCACGCAGGAAACGGGCGCGGATGCCCGTGTAGTGAATGAGGAGGCCCTGGCCGCCGCACGGGAACAGGCGGTCCAGGCCGAACGGCAGCGCGTTGCGGAGATCGAGCACCGCGCCGCCAATTTCAGAACCGCCCTCGGTGAGGACTTCATTCGTAAGGCCATCTCCGAGGGCAAAACTCCGGACCAGTTCACCGCCGAGGCGCAAACGGCCATGGCGGCTCATGCGCAACGCGATGCCACCGGCAAGCCCTTCAAGCCGGTGAGCGAAGTGCGCGTCACGCGTGACGCCGGCGAGCAGCGCCTGGCTTGCATGCAGATGGCGCTGCTGCTGCGCAGTGACGCCCGCTTCTTCCTGGCCCGCCGCCGGGACCACAACGGCAACGAGCTCGGCGAGTACCTCGACGGATGCGGCCCCGAGCAGCAGCGCCGGGCCGCGGATATGGCGCGCGAGTACCGCAATTTCAAGCTCCTCGATATGGCCAAGGAGTATCTGGAGTTCCGCGGCATCAACCCGCGCGGCATGGACGTGACGCGGATCGCGGACCTGGCGCTCCAGGGGCCCTCCCGCGGGCCGGAGTTCTTCATGGCCGGCGCGGAGTCCACCGCCGATTTCCCGGCGATCCTGGCCAACGTCGCCAATAAGACCCTGCGCCAGGGCTACGAGGCGTACCCGCGCACCTTCCAGCCCTTCTGCTGGCAGGTGACGGCCCAGGACTTCAAGCCCATCAACCGGGTGATGCTCTCCGACGCGCCGACGCTCCAGGCTCTGAACGAGAAGGGCGAGTACCACCGCGCCAACCTCACCGACAACAACATCAGCTACGCGCTGGGCACCTACGGCGAGATCGTGGCGCTGACCCGCAAGGTCATCATCAACGACGACCTCCAGGCGTTCACCCGGGTTCCGGCGCTGCTGGGCGTGGCTGCCGCGCAGCTCGAGTCCAACACCGTGTGGAACATCATCACGTCGAATCCGGCGGCGGTGTACGCTGGCGACAAGACCGCGACGGCGTTGTTCCACGCCAACCACGGCAATCTGCTCTCGGGCGCCGGCAGCAGCATCGATAGCGACGTGCAGAACGCGGTTCCGCTGACCGCTCTGGGCAAGGGGCGCGCGGCCATGCGGCTGCAGAAGGGTCCGGCGGGCACGCCGCTGAACCTGGTGCCCCGGTTCATCGCCGTGCCGACGGCGCTGGAAAGCAAGATGCTCCAGCTCGTCTATCCGATCAACATCGCCTCCTGGCGGCCGGACGCGGTGGTGCCGGAGTGGGTGCGGACGCTGGTGCCGGTTGTCGAGCCGCGGCTGGATGCGGCCGCGGGCGGCGCCACCGCGTGGTACCTCGTTGCGGATCCGGCGCAGATCGACACCGTGGAGTACTGCTACCTCGAAGGGCAGCAGGGCGTGTACATCGAAACCAAGCAGGGCTTCGAGATCGACGGCGTGGAGATCAAGGCGCGCATGGACTTCGGCGCGGCGGCGCTCGATTTCCGCGGCCTTCAGAAGAACGCCGGCGCGTAGGGCGCAGGCAACCGGTGGGGCCGCCCGCGCGGCGGCCCACCAGAAAGAGAGAAAACGAAAATGCAGAATTACGTGCACAAGGGGGAGACCCTTACGGTCGTGGCGCCCTACGCGGTGAAATCCGGTGGCGGCGTCAAGGTCGGCAATCTGTTCGGAGTGGCGGCCTACGATGCCGCACTGAACGCGTCCCTGGAGATTGCCGCCATGGGCGTCTTCGATCTGGCGAAGGACACCAGCACCTTCGCCTCGGGCGACGCCGTCTACTGGGACGACACGAACAAGGTCGCCACATCCACGTCCGCTGGCAACCTGGTGATCGGCACGGCCGAGTTGGCGCAGGCAAGCGGCGCGGCGGCTCCGGGCGGGGCTTCCGGCGACGCTACTGTGCGCGTCCGGCTGAACGGTTTCCTACCCGGCGCGACCGGCGTGTCTACCGGGATCCGGGTGGCGCACGCGCTTTACGACTTCACCGTCGATGGCGGGGCGCAGGGCGCCATCACGCCGGCCAACAGCGACACCATCCCGAAAGACGCGGTGGTGCACGGCGGGGTGGTCAATTCCACCGTGGCGGTCGAATCGGCGGGCGCGGCCACGCTGGCGATCGGCACCGCCGCGGGGTCTGCCGCCAATAGCATCCTGACGGCGACCGGCAAGGCGACGCTGTCGCTGGACGCCGTAGTGAAACCCACCTGCGCCACAACGCCGTTCAAGATGTCGGCGGCCGGCAAGATTAACGTCACCGTGGCCGCGGCCGATCTGACCGCCGGCCAGGTCGAAGTCTGGGTGTTCTACAACCTGGCCAGCAACGATTAGGGCCAACATGTCTGACTGGTCCACCATCGGCGCGTCGGTGAACGCGGCCATGCAGGATGCGTTCGGCGAGCCGGTGGTGTACCAGTCGGTGCAGGGCGGCTTCCCGGCCGGCGACCCGCTGGCCATCACCGCCATCCGCCACGTCCGCGTGCGAGAGGAATCCGGGGCGATGGGGCCGGTGGAAGAGATTTCCGTGAACCCCGCCGATTTTCCGAATCCTCCCCAGCCGGGCGATTGGGTTACCGCATGGGGATCGCAGTTCGTCGTGCGGACCGTGCGCCAGCCCGATCCGTACGGCATGGTCCAACTCTCGTTGTTCGCACGAAAGAGCGCCGATGATCCATCCTAAGAAGCTGCTCGGGGATTGGGTGACGGCGCTCCAGGCCCTACCGCGCCTGGTGGAGGCGCTGGGCGGGAACGGTAACCACATCCAGGCGTATTCGGAAAACACCGTCGTATTCGGCCAGCCGACGCAGAACAACATCCGCCTGGCGATCCTGTCGATGCCGCCCGGGTCGATCCTGATCGCGTGGCAGGGCAGCGGGCCCGGCAGGCTTGGCAACGCCCTGGTGTTCGTGCATGACTTCTCGCTCTACCTGCGGGCGCCGGAAACGGCCGAGGTCGGCTACGAGGATCTCTTCAACTGGATCGTGAACGACTCACCTGCCGGCAGCAGCCTGCGGATGCTGCACACGCCGATCGACCCGAATTGCGAGCCGATGGATTTCTATTTGCCATCGGCCCGGCGCAACACCATCGTGATCAGCGCGGACGGAGCCACTTTCGAGTACTTCGAGGTTCCCGTGAAGCTGATCGAATCCTATAACCCGTAATCACGGAGAGACCCTTATGCAGACCGTTCCAACCGTGTTTTTGGAATCGCCCCAGGGCGATGAAATCAAAGAGGTCGAGGCAACTGCCGCGAAGTTGACGCCATTCCTGGCGGCGGGCTGGCATCAGGTCCCTGCGCCGGCACAGCGCGAGACGGTCGTCTTGGCCCAGAAGGAGGCGTGACCATGGCGAACATAAACGAGCTCATTCAGGGCTGGGGCTTCAAGAAGCAGGCCGATATTGTGACCGCCAACGTAGCAGCGGGCCTCTGGCGGCATACGAACCTCAATACCAAACCGTGGGCCAAGGTTCCGGTGAACGAGGATGACCGCGCCGAAATCGGCAAGGGGCATGAGTTCCCCACCCAGCTTTTCAAGTCGCACTACAACATGCCCACCTTCGAGATCTCGAAGTATGCGTCTTCGGAGTTTCTGGCGTGGGCGATGGCATTCTCGTTGGGCAATGTCGTCCTTACGGGCACCGGTCCGTACACATACGTGATTGTGCCCGCGCTCGGCGCCACGAATCCCACCGGCCTCGAGTTGCCGTACTTCTCCTTCGTGCAGCAGATCCGGCCTGGCGGCTCCGCCATCCTCGACGAGATCCTGATCGGCTGCGCGGTGAAGGGATGGAAGCTGTCCATCAAGAACTCTCCGGGCCGCGCCAGCGCGATGTGCTCGGTGGAGTGCGTGACCACGGGCAAGTACACTTCGCCCAGCGGCATCACCCTGCCCGCCGCCACCACGCCCCACGAGTTCAACGCCGGAATGATTACGGCGCTGACCTTCAACGGCGTGGACTACCTGACAGGCGGCAGCGGCAAGCAGTTCGTGTCGATGGATTGCTCCTGGGAAAACAACTTCCGGCCGGGCTTCTTCCCCGGCTCGGGGACTCAGGACGGCTTCCAGGTCCAGGGCCGCTTCGAGTGGGGCGACCGCGCGTTCGCGGTGCAGTTCGTCGTGCGCGTGCAGGCCGGCTCGCCGGAGTACGCGAA
>SCLI03000268.1_pt1 | contig 34615 bp, 42 predicted proteins | sample 7268041 | NCBI WGS metagenome assembly SCLI03 (sample SAMN10721081, study PRJNA514188) | viral metagenome | isolation source: depth-stratified mine tailings core A | place: China: Fankou Pb/Zn Mine tailings | collected 2017-10 | reverse complement strand
ACCGCAGAGTGCAACGCCCGCCTATTCAAGCGGGGGCGTGTATGAACTGGTACTCCGCCAAAGAACTGGCCGGGCTACCAGGCATGCCCGGCACTGAGAGAGGCGTTAAAAAAGCTGCCGAGCGCAATGGCTGGGAAGGCCAACAGCGCCTGAGCAGCAAAGCGATTGAATACGCCTTCGCCGTTCTACCCACCGACACCCAAAACGCACTGTTATTGGCACAGGCAGATAACGCCGCGCCAACGCCTGTTAGCACCGTAGTGCCCCTGCAGGAAGAACAGCGCCCAGGCCAACAGCAGTTAACCGATGCCCAGCGCCAAGTGATGACCGCTCGCGTGGCCTTCGTTCGCGAGATTGAGCGCATGAGCAAAATGGTCAGCCAGCAGCGCGCCATCGAAACGTTAGTTGCCCATGCGAAGGAAGACGATCTAACGCTATATCTAAAGCAGCGCGTTGTGATGGCCAACGACCGCAAGACAGAGACGCGCAACCTAAGTGAACGCACCTTAAAGCGCTGGATCGCTGACTTCCGCAAGCATGGTGAGCGCGGCCTAGCCCCCAAACGCCGTCAGGCAGATATGAGCATGCCCGACTGGGCCGGTGATTTTCTCAAGCGCTACCAGAAGCCGCAGAAGCCGAGCGTTGAAGCTGCCTATCAACTGCTGGTCGAACAAACGCCGCCACCGCACCCCTCTATACACCAGGTGCGCCGCTGGCTTGCCAAGCTAAGCCCCGAAGCGCGGGAACGTGGCCGCATGGGCGCTCATGAACTGAAAGCGCTCCAGCCCTTCAAGCGCCGCACTAGTGCTGAGCTATGGCCCAACGATGTGTGGGTCGCGGATGGCCACACCTTTGATGCCGAAGTGATTAACCCGCTGACCGGCCAAGCGTTTAGGCCAGAGGTCACGCTGATTATCGACTGGGCCACGCGCCGGATCGTTGGCTTCGCCTTGAACCTTGCCGAGTCCACCGTGGCCACGCTGGATGCGTTGCGCGATGCCGTCAGCCGCGTAGGTATGTTCAACCTGTTTTACGTCGATAACGGCTCAGGCTTTGACAACGCCACTGTTTATGAAGTGGTCGACCGCCTTGGCGGCACCATTACCCACTCGCTGCCTTATAACTCACAGGCACGCGGCGTGATTGAGCGCGCCCACCAAAGCACCTTGGTAAAGCTGGCTAAAACCATGGACAGCTATATCGGTGCGGATATGGATAAAGAAGCGTCTACCAAGGCGCACAAGTTAAGCCGCCGCGATATTAAAAAGGGGTTAAAGCCCGCGCTAATACCCACGTTTCAGGAGTTCTTTGATTCCTTAAACGAAGCGCTAAACGTCTATAACCATCGCCCGCATAAAGGGCTTTCCAAAGTGCGCGACTTAGAGTCTGGAAGGCTTCGCAATCAGAGCCCGATGGAAGCCTGGAAAAGTGCCGAGGCCGAAGGCTTTGACGCACTGACCGCACCTAGCGATGTCGTCGCCTCGCTAATGCGCCCACAAGAAGTGCGCAAAACCAACCGTGGCGAAGTGCGAATCAACGGTGGCCTCTACTTCCTGGATGCACTGCGCGACATGCACGGCGAAGAGATCCGCGTGGCCTGGGACTACCGCGATACCGGAAGCGTTGGCGTTTACACCCTGGAAGGCGAACACCTTGGCGACGCCCTGTTAGACGGCAACGCCACCCCCGCCATGCCAGCAACGATGATCCAGCGCGCCGCCGAAAAACGCGAGAAAGGCCAGCTCAACCGCCTAGCGCAGAAAGCCAAAACCATCACCGGCAGCGATGTCGAGATACGCGCTATTACCCCCGCCGCCAGCTACTCAGACGAAAAGCAGGCAGCCGCTGGCCGCGCCTACGCCAAGCAACTGGCGGATCAAGGCACGCGCTTTCAGATACCCCACAACAAGATGGAGCGTTATCGGCTTTGGAAAAAGCTGGATGCCCAACTTCAGCAGGCAGAGGAAGTGCCGGAAGCGGCACGCGACTGGTACGAGCGTTACCAGCACCACAACGATTTTCGCGCTATCGCGAAAGTAATGGATGCGGACGGGCTGTCACCCGCCCGCAACCGACGGGCCGTCTAGACCACGGCCCACGACACCCCAACCTTGGATAAGGAAGCACTATGAGCGTCAACACCATTGTACCACTCACTAACGTCGGGCTACTCGCCGCTGCCGTTGAAAGCGCCGCCAACCGCCCACCAGAACTGCCTGGCCTCGTGGTCATGTACGGCCCCAGCGGCTACGGCAAAAGCCTAGCGGCTGCTTATGCCGCCAACCTGCACCGCGCCTACTACGTCGAGTGCCGCGAAAGCTGGACTAAGAAAGCATTCGTCGTCGCCGTGCTGCGCGAAATGGGCATCATTCCCATGAAAACGCTCAGCGAGATGGTCGACCAGATCGCCGAGCAACTCTCACGCTCAGGCCGCCCGCTGATTGTCGATGACGTCCAGTACGTGATCGACAAAGCCGCCGCCAACGTCCTCACCGACATTTATAACGCCAGCCAAGGCACCTTGATTCTGATCGGTGAAGAGCGCGTGCCCGCCAGCATGGCACGCCTGGAACGCCTGCATAACCGCGTATTGGAATGGGTACCTGCCCAAGCGGCGAGCCTGGATGACGTGCGCGCCCTGGCAGACAAGAGCTACCCCGATATCGAAATTGACGACGACCTGCTGCAAGCCGTTAACGACCGCGTTAAAGGCTGCCTGCGCCGCGTTGCCGTCAACCTCTACCAGATCCACAGCGAAGCTACCGCCAATGGCTGGACGATGGTCGGCCTGCGGGAATGGGGCGAGCGTGAGATCCACACCGGCCAACCACCGGCACGGAGGGGCTAAGGCATGTCGTCAAAGAGCAAAGCAAAGCGTCAGCCATCCATGTCCACTCTGGCGGGCGACGTATCACCACGCCAACGCATTTGGGACGCCATCCGTCACCAGCATGCAGAGGACGGCCTGATCACCATGCAGGGCATCCGTATTGCGCTAAAGCGGCAGAATGACCTGACAGAAGGCCGCATTAGCGACTACCTACGGGCATTAATCGCAGGCGGGTTTCTAGTACGCAGCAATCCCGAGGCACTGCCAGCTATTACAGCCATCTATCTTCTAAAACGCGATGTCGGCGTGGAAGCCCCTCGCGTGCGGCGTGATGGCTCGCTGCCACCGCCGCCAGGGCGTGAGCAGCTATGGCGCACGCTCAAGATCATCGGCACCTGCACCGGGCAAGAGCTGGCGGATGCGGCAAGCACGGCAGTTACGCCGGTTTCCCGCGCCGCTGCAGATGAATACCTCACCATGCTCAGCCGTGCCGAGTACGTGAAAACCGTCAGAGAAGGAAAGCCAGGCGTGCCCGCACGCTTCCAGCTTGTACCCAGCCGCTGGACGGGCCCCATGGCGCCGCAAATCCGCCGCACCAAGCAGCTCTACGACCCGAATACCGGCGAAGTGGTGTATAGCCGCGTGACCAAAACCGAAGGGGGCGAGCCATGAACGCGCCCTTAAACAAGAGCATTCGTCGTACCCGTACCGTCGATATCACCAACTGGGGCGCAGAGCCGCCCCGCTGGATCTCGCTGCTGGCCGATGAAGTGCGTGCCACCAATCGCAAGATGGCGGGAGAGCGCATTGGGGTGTCCAGGTCAGCGGTCTCTTTGGCACTGGCAAACCGCTACCCGAGCCCCTCCACAGACAGCATCGAAAAGAAAGTGCTGCTAGCCCTGGATGGCCTCCAATGCCCAGCGCAGCAACTCACCATCAGCGTTGAGCAGTGCCGCGACTACCGCGCTCGCCCAGCGCCCACGCACAACCCCATGGCCATGCGCATGTGGCGCCACTGTCAGTCATGCCCGCACAACCCCGACCGCCAGCAGGGAGAAAACCCATGACCCTTAAAGCCACCTGCCCCGAGTGCGGCATGAGCGGTGATATGGCCGCGTTCGTGACCCAGGGCGAACACAACCAGGCGCTGGCCGCTGCGCTGGAAATGCCCGCGCTGCTCAGCTCACGCATCGTGCGCTACCTCGGCATGTTCCGGCCTGCCAGCCGTGCCCTAGCCAGCGCCAAGAGCGCCCGTTTGCTGGGTGAGCTTAAAGAGACCATCACCAGCGGTGTGATCGAGCGTAAAGGCATCACGCGGGAAGCGCCGTTAAAGGTGTGGGTCATGGCGCTTGATCAACTGCTGGAGCGCCCGCCCAGCAACCTACCGCTAAGCGGCCATGGGTACCTCTATGAAGTGGTGGCCAACTGCGCCGACCGCCACGCCGGTGAAGTGGAAAAGCAGCGCGAAGAGCAGGCACGCAGCGGTGCCAAACAGCCCGCAAACCGTGCCCCAGCAGCAGCGTTGCGTGAGCGCTCTACCGATGACGTGTTAGCTGAGCATGCCCGCATGGCCAACCGCCAAGCCACGGTGACCAGCAGCAAAAAAGGCCAGCATCAAAACGCCAAAGCAAATGAGCAAGCCAACGCACCCAAGCGCCTATCGGATCTGCTGAAAGGTGCCGCCAGCCAGGGAGACCAGCAATGAGAACCTACAGCGACGCCCACCTTGAGTACTACGCCGACAGATTCATTCGCCTCTGGATCGCACGTCATGGCGTGACCTTGGCGCAATACCTGATCAGCCCGGTTCAGTTTGAGCGCCTAGCGCTAGAGCCTGAGCCACTGCTACCTGCCCAGCAAGCTGCCGTGCTGCGTATTTGGCAGCGCTGGGATACCGGCTTGGCTGAACAAACCGCTGCCCCCGCTAGCGAGCCAGAGACAGACGAAGAGCCTTTCGAGCTGCCTGGTGTTTACGCCGTGTGGGAGGAGTTCCTGCTGGGCCTTGGAAACAACAAAGCTATCCGCCAGCGCAACGGCGCATTTATCGAGCCACTAAATCACCACCGCCATAACCGTGGAATGAATCGCGGTAGCGCCAACTTTGAACGCAAGCAAGCCCGTAAAGGAGCCTAACCATGAACACCCCAGCAACCGACACCCAACAGGTACCTGAAGGCTTCCGCATGGACGCCAAAGGCCGCCTGATTCCTGAATCACAGATTAAGCCGATCGACCAAGTGCGCGATGAATTGGTGCTCTCGATTGTTGACCGCGCTACCGAGCTGCGTGACCAGCTACGCGACTTCAAGGCCGATGTGTTTAGCGAGATCGCCGCGCTAATCGAAACCTCCGCCCAGGAGTACGACGTTCAGATCGGGGGCAAGAAAGGCAACGTGCAGCTGGTCAGCTTCTGCGGCAAGTACAAGGTGCAGCGCGCTATCTCCGAAACCATCACCTTTGATGAGCGCCTCCAGGCGGCCAAGGGCTTGATTGAAGACTGCCTGCGCGACTGGACAACCGGCGCTCGCCCCGAAGTGGCCACCATCGTGCAAGACGCCTTCCGCGTCGATACAGCGGGCAACATCCGCACCGGCCAAGTACTAGGCCTGCGCCGTCTGAACATTCAAGACAAGCGCTGGCTGAAAGCCATGGACGCCATCTCTGACGCGGTGCAAGTCACCGGCTCCAAAAGCTACATCCGCATCTATGAGCGCGTCGGCAGCACCGACCAATACAAGCCGATCAGCCTAGATATCGCGGGGGTGTGAGATGACCACTGTTACCAACGCCTCATCTATTCGTGTCAGTCCCGCTATCGGTGGCTTTGTCGCCACCCTGCGAGGCAAGCGCGCCACCGGCACCACCCACCGCGACGCGGCCTTGGCGGTAGCTCGCCAAGTTTATGGCCCGAAGGTCAACGTAGTGAACGACTACCTACGCGACGCTGACCCGATGTCAGGCATTCAGTACCGCTACCACATTACTTATCTACGAGGTGCCGCATGAGCAAGTTAGAGATCAACAGCATGGATGTTGCAGTAGATAAAAAAGCCATTGGCCAAGCCTTCGTCACCCTAGCGGCTCCAATCATTGCCGCAAAAGCACTGGCTGACCGACACGGCGAGAACATAGCCAAATCAATGCTGGGCCTGGAGCCAAAGGAAGACCTCGATAAGGCAGGTGAAGTAGTGCTTGGCACCTACAACGGCCTGGTATGTCGCCTTGTGATTGAGCCTGAGAAAGGTAGTTGGATAGGCGGCAGCCTAACCCACGAGCCAATTCAAGGCATCACCATTCAAAACATGGAAGTGAACGGCAAGAAGCTAAAGGTCGGAACATAGCGAAACGCCCCCGTGTGGGGCGTCTGCTGGGCGTGGTGGCCCAACACTGATGAGCAGCCAATGAGGTGAACAATGGATAAGTGGAAAAAGATCAAAGAGCGCTTAGCGCATCTGGGCGGCAGAGTTGAGCTTCTGGCCGATGGCCACAGGTTGTCGCTTGTTAAAGCACATGACGGCAAGAAGATCTTCGTGCGTGTCTTTGTGGACGGCAGCGTTGACTTCAAGTGGACAAAAACCGAAGACGGCAAACCTGTGCTTCCCGAAGGACGTTTCTGGAGACCAATGAAGCGGGCTGCCTATCCAAAAAAGGCATATCCGAGCTTAAAGCGTATATATGGCAAGAAGGAAGCCGATCGTTTGGTAGCGCCTCAGGTGATCGGCGTTGTGCCGGATTTTGGCACCGAAGGCGCTGCGGTGGCTCACCTCAAGAAGCACTTCCCTGATCTTGAGATCAAGGCCGATGAGGTGGCGTCATGACCCTCGAACGCATCCCCTACAAGCCAGTGCGCGAAGAGTGGCAAGAGTCTTTCAGCATGCTGTGCGGCATGTGTTTGCACCTGGGTGAATGCGAGGTTATCGAAGCCATGATTGATATAAAAAATGGTCAGCCTTGGCCGCAGGGTGGCTGGGTAACAGACCCCGGCGCGGGCGTTACATGCCTGAGCTATCAGCCAAAACCAGTGCGCACTTTAAGAGGCCAGGAGCTGGAAGACGCCTTGAACAGTGCGGTACCCATGTGCGGTGGCTGTGCTGCTCGCCGTGGGAGCGACGCCTCCAAGAGCCTGCACACCCAGCGCGACTTCAACGCCGCCGTGAAGCGCCAAGGCGTGTTTGCGTGCCACGAAGGCGACAACCACAGCAAACCGTGTGGCGGCTGGTGTAACGCGGTGCGTCGCCAGATGGGAGCTAAGTCATGATCAGCAAAGGCAAGCTCGCTCAAATCCACATCGCCAAGGCCCAATTGGGCCTAACCGATGAAGACTACCGCGCCATTCTCGCCCGCTCAGCGGGCGTGAGCAGTGCCAAAGAACTCACAAATCGTACCGTTGGCGGTGTAATGCATGAGTTTCGCCGCCTCGGCTTTGAGCCTAAGCCCGCCAAAAAGGCAGGCCGGAAAACACCTAACCCACCGGCGACACGCCAAGCGGAAATGAAAAAGGTAGAGGCGTTGCTGGCGGAAGCGGGCCGCGCATGGGCCTACGCCGATGGCATGGCCAAACACATGTTCAAAGTCGACCGTGTGGATTTTCTCGACGACAGCCAACTGCACAAGCTGCTTCAAGCGTTGATCATCGACGCCAAACGGCAAGGACGGTACCCCGATGACCTCGCATGATTCGCGGAATAAGCTGGACAACCTGGACTTGGGCTTTGGCATCCCCGACGATGCCCTGGACTACCTCGACCCCGAGATCCTTAAGAAGTGGCCACAGGGGTTAAGCGACATGCTTACCGTGGTCGAGAACGCCCATGTCCGCGCCGGTGATGATCCCAAGGTAGCCCGTAGCCGCGCCTTTGCCGCCGTGCGGGCTATCAGCTCGTTTGCCGGTGGCCGTAGCCTCTACGTACCCCAGGGCCGCCAACTAGATCGCGCCCTGCGAGACCGGGAAATATGGGAGCGCCACACTGGCGACAATATCCCGCAGTTGGTCGAGGATTACGGTCTTACAGAAGCGCAGGTTTACAGCATACTGGGTGAGCAGCGTAAGCTGGCCCGCGCCAGAATGCAGTCAGACCTTTTCGGCGACAGCGCAAACGGCTAAGCTAGCCTCAACTAAGTTAGGGATAATAAATAATAAGGGGAACACTGTGCAGAAAATTGTAACAACTATCGCAACAGCATTAGCACTTTCGATTGGACAGGCTCACGCTTCCGAAACTTGCACCGATATCTCAAACGACCAGCGCCGCCTGGCTTGTTACGATGCAGAATACCGGCCTGCCATCGAGCTAGAGACTGTATCTGAGTGGAATGTCAGTGAGCAAACTTCACCCATAGACGATAGTAAGACCGTGGTGCTGCGTACAACGGCGATTGAGGCGATAGCAGGTCGGTTTGGAAGAGACAGTAGGCCAAACCTGATTCTGCGATGCCACGAAAACAAGACAGTCATGTACTTTAGCTTTGAACAACACCACATGGCCGATATTCAGGGTTATGGCCGTGTAACGCTAAGGGTCGATCAGCAGAATGCCGTGACGCGAAATATGCAGGCTTCGACAGATAGTAAAGCGCTTGGGCTATGGAACGGCGGCCAGTCGATCCCAGTCATTCGTAGCATGTTCGATGGCGATGTTCTTACCGTACGCGCAACCCCGTTCAGTGAATCACCCATTACCGTTCAGTTTCCTATCACTGGATTGGAAGAAGCTATTTCTCCGCTGCGTGAAGCGTGCAACTGGTAACGATCGAACTAACTATCAATATTAGAAAAGGTACATTATGAGAGCGCTCACAGGGATTACAATTATCATTGCCGCTCTGTTGGCAGGCTGCGAGTCAGGGGATATTAAGAAGGCAAAAGAAACTGTTGCCAATGAGCTTCGAGACCCTGAGTCAGCGCAGTTCCGCAATATCAGTAAAACAAAAAAAAACGAGTTTGGTGTAGTGACGGTATGCGGCGAGGTAAATGGAAAAAATGCCTATGGGGGCTACGTGGGTTACCAGCGTTTCGTCAACAATCCCCCGTCTGATCGGGTGTATATGGAAAATGCTTGGGATACCTTCAATAATCTCTGGAGAAGCCAATGCCCTGATTCATAGGTGCCAAACGCCCCACCCAACAAACCCGCGCAAGCGGGTTGTTTGCTTTCTGGCCTCCCAAAACTCCTAAACCGCTTGATTCCCGCCGCCTAGCCCACCCTCTCTAGTCTGAACCTCACTGCACATGCGTTTCCGCATTCACCCCGCAATGAGGCCACCACCGTGAACCGCCAAACCCGTTATAACCTACTCGACAAACTCCGCATCGGCCCCTGGCTGATCCTTGCCATGCTCACCACCTTCATCGTGGCGATGCTCCACCCCCACCAACTGGGCGTGCTGCTCTGGTCGCTGACAAAGCTTTGCTGGGGTGCCTACCTAGGTTACTGGATCGACCGATCGATATTCCCCTACGCCCGCCCGGATCGATTCAATCCTGACCTGGACACTAACGAGCGCACCTCCTGGGAAGTCCTCATGCTTCGCCGCGCCTTGATTATCGGTGCCGCCATCCTCGCCCTTGGCCTAGGAGTCTGACATGGGTGCCGATACCGCCGCCGAGCTACTCGCGGAAGGTGAGCGGCTAGTGGCCGTGATGGACACCCTCACCGGTGGCCCACTGATGCTAGCCGCCTACTTGCGCCTGCAAGATGTGGTCGAGCGTGCGGAATCGGCGCTCCAGGAGGAACGGTCATGAAGGATCTAAAAGCCTACTTAAAGGCCAACTTTACGTGGATGGCGATGAGCCTGGTGCTGGCCGCGCTGCTCATTTTCGAGCTTTTCCAGCCAGCCCACGCCCAGATCCCCGCCGCCGCTCAGGGCTACCAGCGTGAGCTAACACGCATCGTGCAGCAGGAATGGGGCATGAATGGCCGCGTGAGTTTGCACGCTGCGCAGATCCACCAGGAAAGCGGCTGGCGTTCCAACGTCAACAGCCCTGTGGGTGCGCAGGGTCTTAGCCAGTTTATGCCTGCCACAAGTCAATGGATGGCCGAGATCTACCCCGACCTTGGCCGCGCCGCGCCGTACTCCCCCACGTGGGCCATGCGCGCCCAGGCTCGCTACAACAAGTGGCACTGGCAGCGGCTGAGCAGTGCTGTGGACGAATGCCAGCGCTGGGCGTTTGCACTTAGCGCCTACAACGGTGGGCTGGGCTGGGTGCAACGTGACCAACGCTTAGCGCGTGCCGCCGGGGATAACCCCGGCGTTTGGTTTGGTAGCGTCGAGAAGTACACCGCCCGCGCTGGCTGGGCCCTTCGAGAAAACCGCCATTACGTTAGACACATTCTGCTTACGCTCACGCCCCGCTATGAACGGGCTGGGTGGCAAGGGGGTGCGCCATGCTCCAGCGTGTAACGACCATCATGCTAGTGGCGCTTACTGTCGCCCTGCTGTGGAAGACATGGCAGTCAAACAACCTCGCCAATGAGCTAGCCCTTGAGCGCTCAGCGTTGCAGCACATGGCTGATAAACGGGATGAATGGCAGCGTGAAGCCACTCAGGCAGCAGATCAGCTAGACGAAGCCGAGCGCCGCCGCCGTGATGCCGAAGCCGATATTAAAGCGCTCCAGGAAGAACTGGCAGAGCAGACTGAAGATTACGACACCCTGCGTCAACGCATCCAGCGCTCACCCGCAAGCGACGATGGCCCGGTGGCCCCAGTACTGCGCTCAACGCTGGAGGCGCTGCCATGAGAACGGTATTGATCCTGGGCGCTCTCGCTGCCTTGGCTGCCTGTAGCAGTACGCCAACGGAGTTGCCCACACCACCCGCTATCAACGTTTACGAATGCGCCGCACCAGCGGGAATGACCGCACCAGAACGCCAACCACTGCGCCCTATGGGGGACTACACCCAAGACGACGTGGCGCTCTACATCACCGATCTACATCACTGGGCAACGCGTGGCTGGCTCAAGCTTTCCCGCGTTCGCGAACACGCCGATAAGTGCGTGACCAGTAACGACGAAGAAGATGAAGACTGAGGGGAACATGGAAATTACAAACTTATGGGATGCCCGCTTTCTATTCAATGTGGTTCAGGCGCTTTTCATGATTGGCGTATCGATATGGGTGTGGATTGCAACCAGACATCGAGCTACAGGCACTGCCATTAAGCAGGTTAACGAGCGTGTAGATGAAACGAATAAACATGTTTCACGCCTAGAGCAAACGCTGGAAAACCGACCAGGGTACAGCGAAATAGAAAAACTAAGGGCCGAAATGGCGGGCATGAACCGTTCGGTGGGAGAGCTGGCCATGCAGGTACACGCCAGCAATGCACTACTCAACCGCTTGCATGAATACCTGCTGACGGAAAAGGGGAACCGATAATGAGCTATCACGATTTTGAAACCGAAGGCCGTCGGCTGGTTATTTTGCGGATTCTCTCACGCCGCAACCAGTTCACGACTAACGAATACAGCCTGAACGATGAGCTGAAAGGCGCCTACGCCCACAATATCAGTCGCGACAAACTGCATGGCGATCTTGCGTGGTTGGAAGAACAAGGGTTGGTGATTACGCAGACGCCCCGCATAGGCTGGATCGTTACCTTAACCTCACGAGGTGCTGACTGTGCCGAAGGCCTCGCTAACGTGCCTGGCGTATCTAAACCACGCCCAGGGGGTTGATCATGCCGCCACGCAACAAGGTATTCGACCTACCCCCAGAGGTACGCGAACAGCTAAACGAGAAGCTCGTTAGCAGCGGCTTTCAGGGCTACGAAGCGTTAGCCGGTTGGCTTAGAGAGCGCGGTTATAACGTTTCCAAGTCGAGTGTGCATCGTTATGGCCAGGACTTAGAGGAAGAGTTTGAGGAAGCCATGGGCGATGTCAAAAAAACGACAGCGCTAGCCAAGGCCATGGTGGCGGATCAAGACGATGAGAGTGGTTCGCTACTTGATGCCACCGCCCGCATTGCACAAGACCACCTGCTACGAATCTTGATAGCGCTGCGCAATGCTGAGCATGAGCCAGAGAAAGCCGCAAAGCATATCGCTACCGTCACCAAAGCCATGGCTGATATTGGCCGCGTTTCGCTTAGCCAGAAAAAGTGGGCCAAAGAGCTACGGGTGGAAGTAGCTAAAGAAGCTGCTGAGAAGGCAGAGACCAGCATGGCCACCCAAGGCATGAGCCGCGAAGCGATCGACTCAATCAAGCGCGACATACTGGGGATTGCCTAATGGAAGAACTCACCATTGCACAGGCCATCGTTAAGGCCGGTGATAGCCTCGGTTGGGCAATCGTGGTGGCTGCACTTATTCGGGGGTTCTTAAACAAATGAGCGCCGCACCTTCTACAGCGCCCGCTGCCGCGCTACCTGAATCCGTTCTGCTGCCTTACCAAAAAGCATGGATCGAAGACACCTCCGATCTCAAGATCGCTGAGAAAAGCCGCCGTACCGGCTTGACCTGGGGCGAAGCCGCCGATGCCGTGCTAACGGCCAGTAGCGCCAAAGCTGCCGGTGGTACCAACCACTTCTATGTCGGCTCCAACAAGGACATGGCCATCGAGTTTATCGATGCCTGCGCCATGTGGGCCAAGGCGTTCAACCGCGCTGCCTCGCACATCCAGGAAGAGCTGTACCAAGATGAGGATAAAGACATCCTCACCTTCAATATCCACTTCTCCAGTGGCTTCAAGATCCAGGCGCTAAGCTCACGCCCCAGCAACATGCGTGGCCGCCAGGGTAACGTCACCATTGACGAAGCCGCCTTCCACGACCAGCTTGCCGAAGTACTCAAAGCCGCGCTCGCACTCACCATGTGGGGCGCAAAGGTGCGCCTGATCAGCACCCACAACGGCGTCGAGAACGTTTTCAATGAGCTGATCCAAGACAGCCGAGCTAAAAAGAAGCGCTACAGCGTTCACCGCATCACGCTGGATGACGCTTGCGAGCAAGGGCTTTACCAGCGCATTTGCCAAGTGCGCGGCAAGATCTGGACGCCAGAGGCAGAGGAAGAGTGGAAAGCCAACCTCCTCAAGGACACCGCCACGCGGGAAGACGCCTTAGAGGAGTACTACTGCGTACCCAAAGCAGGCGGTGGTGCTTACCTCTCACGCGCCATGATCGAGGCGCGCATGGTCGATGCGCCAGTGATTCGCTTTGAAGGCAGCGCAGAATTCAACGCAGTGCCCGAGCACTACCGCGCCCTGGAAATAAACGCCTGGTGTATTGAACACCTGCTGCCACTACTGGAAAAACTCGACCCCAAGTTGGCCCACTGCTTCGGCGAAGACTTTGGCCGTAGTGGCGATTTAACCGTCATCGCCCCAATGGCCATCACTCAGCAGCTAGTGCGCCAGGTGCCGTTCCTGGTCGAACTGCGCAACGTGCCGTTCAAGCAGCAAGAGCAAGTACTGTTCTTTATTGCCGACCGCCTGCCGCGCCTGCAAGGCGGCGCGCTGGATGGTCGCGGTAACGGCCAGTACCTGGCAGAGCAAGCGGCAGAACGTTACGGCAGCATTGTCGAAGTCGTGATGCTTTCGCAAAGCTGGTACCTGAACAACATGCCCCCCTTCAAGGCAGCGTTTGAAGATGAGCTGATCACTCTTCCCCGCGACAGCAACGTGGTCGATGACCTGCGCGCCCTGCAGGTGATTAAGGGCGTGCCCAAACTACCCGATGCTAAAACCGGCGACAGCAAAGACCGCCACGGCGACGCCGCCATCGCGCTGGCCATGGCGTACTACGCCAGCATGATGGACGTGGTACCCATAGAATTCACCCCCGCGCCCCTGCCTGGTGTTCCTAACCAGGACAACGACAGCGACGACATTGAACACGCCGGATTCGGCATAGGAGGCGGCGCATGGTAAGCCCTAAAGCACTCATCAAGCGGTTATTCGGCAGCGAAAGCAGCCAGGCGCTAGAGGAAGAACAGACCCAGGATGCCCGCATTGGCCAGCTCAAGCGTGAGTTCGCAGATCACCCCACCAAGGGGCTAACGCCTGCGCGCCTGTATCAGATTCTAGAAGCCGCCGAGCAAGGCGACCTAAAAGCGCAAAGCGAGCTGTTTAACGACATGGAAGAAAAAGACTCGCAAATCGGCGCGGATCTCGGCAAACGCCGCCAGCTAGCAGCAGAGCTGGAGTGGCAGATCGTGCCACCGGACGGCGCGGATGCCCGCGAGAAGAAAGCCGCCGAGCAAGCCGCCGAAGTGTTCAGCGGCTTTGAAGTCGAGGATCTTATTCTGGACTTGGGTACAGGCATCGGCCATGGCTGGGCCAACCTGGAACTATCGTGGCAGCGTGACGGCGCAATGCGATATATCGAGCAGCCCACGCTAAGACCACACAGCTGGTTCCGCTTGCACCCGGATGACCAGAACTGCATCACGCTGCGCGACATGAGCGCCACCGGTGCCGAACTGTGGCCGCTGGGCTGGGTCCAGCACCGCCACCGCGCTAAATCCGGCTACGTAGCCCGCATGGGACTACACCGCATGCTCGCGTGGCCCTACCTGTTCCAGAACTACGCCCTGGGTGACCTGGCGCAGTTGCTGGAAATCTACGGGCTACCGGCCCGTATCGGTAAGTACCCAAAAAACGCCACCGAAAAAGAGAAAGCCACTTTACTACGCGCCGTTGTCACGCTGGGCCAAAACGCAGCGGGCATCATCCCCGAAGGCATGGCCATCGACTTTACCGAAGCCGCTGGTAAAGGCAGTTCTGCCGATATCTACAAAACCATGATGGATTGGTGCGAGCGCGCCAAGGCTAAAGCGATTCTAGGTGGCACACTCACCAGTGGTACCGGCGAAGGCACCAATACCAACGCACTCGGCAATGTTCACGAGCGCGGGCAAACCAGCCTTATCCGCTCCGACGTGCGCCAATACGCAAGCAGTGTCCGTAAGCACATGTTGTTCCCGATGGCCGCGCTGAATTTTGGTATCGATAAGCCTCAACGCGCCCCAAGGTTCTATTTAGATACAGGCGAAACTGAAGACCTCGAACGCCTATCGAAGTCACTGCCCATCTTTGTGGACATGGGAGCGAAGATCCCGCTGTGGTGGCTGCATGAGAAAAGCGGCATCCCCAAAGCGCAGGAAAACGAAGAGGTGCTGATGCCAAAGGCAGCGCCAAACCCTTTCGGCGCGCTGCGTTTGGCACACTCACAGCAGCCGCTAGCCGCATTGCGCCAGGCTCCCACGCAACCAGGGCAGCCTAGCTATTACCGTGACGCCACCCTCGACCAGCTCGATGACCAAGCGCAGCCGATCATCAATGCATGGGTTAACCAGGTGCAGCAGCTGACGGAGCAAGCGGAAAGCCTAGAGCAGCTGCAAGAGATGATCGCCACGGCCTTTGATGATCTGGACGAATCGGAGCTGGCCGATGTGATGGCCATCGCCTTTGAGGCCGCTGCATTGGCAGGCAGAGCCACGGTCGATGAGGAAACCGGCAATGCCGATTAATGCCCAGTTCAACCGCTCGTTCCCAGAGCAGGTCACGTTCTTTCGTAACAAGCTGAACCTGCCCACGACCCGCAGCGGCCAAATCACCCGCGACCAAAACGACGCCGCTTTTGTCGTGGCCGGTGCCACCAAGGCGGATCTACTCGCGGATCTTCGCGGCGCGGTCGATAACGCGATCAGCAATGGCCAGAGCCTTGGCGAGTTCCGTAGCCAGTTCAATGAGATCGTAGCCAAGCGCGGGTGGACGGGCTGGACAGGCGAAGGCAGCAAAGCGGGCCGTGCCTGGCGCACCCGTCTAATCTATAAGACCAATTTAGATACAAGCTACGCCGCTGGCCGCTGGGCCCAGATGACCGACCCAGACGTGGTGCGCTTGCGCCCTTACTGGCGTTACGTACACAACACGATCGAGAACCCACGCCAGCAGCATCAGCGCTGGAACAACCTGGTTCTGCGTCACGATCACCCCTGGTGGCAAACCCACTACGCGCCCAATGGATTCGGCTGTAACTGCGGTGTGGAAACGCTTAATGAGCGCGGCCTGCGTCGCCTGGGTAAAGATGGCCCGGATACAGCACCCAACGACGGCACCTATGAGCATGTCGATAACACCACAGGCGAAGTGGTCACAGTTCCGAACGGCGTGCAACCCGGCTGGGATTACGCACCAGGGCAAACAGCAACTGAGCGTGCGATCGCTGCGCGCTTGAACCGGCTGGACAGCGTTGACGCAACGATCGCTAGAGAGAACGTCGCGCAGTTAGTCGAAGCGCCGTTATTCAACCGCTTTTGGAATGGTGAAATGCGCGGTGAATATCCGGTGGCGGTGGTACCCCCCGTAGAACGCCAGGTGTTAGGGGCAGATTCGCCCGTGGTGCTGCTGTCACAAGAAAGCCTGGCGGCGCACAAGGTCAGCCATCCCGAGGTAGGGCTGGAAGACTACCGGCGTATTCAGCAGATATTGGATAGCGGCGAAGTGTACCAGCGCGACGGTGAGCCAGGGCGCATGGTCTATTTAAGCGTGGGAGAACGGTTGTATCGAGCCGCGTTGAAGCGCACAGCCGATGGCAAGAAGAACTACTTCCTCACGCTGTTTATCGTGAGCGATGAAAAGGCCGAGCGGGAAGTGAGGCAGAAGATGGAGCGCGTGCGCTAGAGGAACTGAGCTTGAGGAAAGTGGTGCAACGCTGGTTCGCCATCCCCAGATACCTCATCTGCTTGCGCAGGGTACACCAGGCGAATATTGGTCTTTTGCACTACACGAACAGTATAGGAGAGTTTCATGGGGTCCATCAACGTTAGTTCTGAGGCCGTCGAACGCGCCATTACCGAGCTGCTCAACAAAGGCGAAGACTTAACAGCGCCGATGAAGTCGATCGGCGAGGAGATGATCAACCGCACTCAGCAGCGGTTCAGAGACAAGGAAGCACCGGACGGCACGCCCTGGGCACCCAACTCGCCGGTGACTGAAGCGCGTAAAGGCCACGGGCGAGTACTTGAAGGTGAAAGCAATGAGCTAGCCAGGCTATTCAGTTATAGCGCTTCAAGCGATGGGGTAGAATGGGGTAGCCTGATGGTCTACGCCGCGATGATGAACTTTGGTGCCAAGCGTGGTGAATTTGGTGAGGGCCGTTACAAGACAAAGGCAGGAACCTTCCCCATTCCTTGGGGCAACATACCTGGGCGGGAATTTGTCGGCCTAAGTGATGACGACGAAGACGAAGTGTTGGCCATCCTCGCCGACCATTTAAGCCTCTAACGGCCATCCCGCAACGTGCCCCTGTAAGCGCCGCTAAGGAGTTACCCGCTACGTTGGCCTGACATTTGCGACCAAGGCGCGTTAGACCCGCGTTAGATTTTGATTAAGAGCACTTTCGCCCGGTTCACTGCGTATAGTATCGTCGTATAAATTAAGAAGAATACTAAACTCAAGGGAACAGGGCGCGTATTGATGACTGAGGCAACAATAGAAATGGAACGCTTTCACTTGGTTTACGATGGCCCGGCGCTACAGGGGCACCAGATGGATGTACGGGCCTTAGCGCCTGCACTTCTATCTGTAGGAAACCTGGTTGAGCAGGCCAATGAAGTGCTTAACGGCGACCGAGCCAAAGTCTATGTAAATGTTAATGCATCCTTCAAAACGGGCTGCTTTGGGATTGATCTCGATACAACCCAATCGCTCATGCAAAGAGCGTTGGATCTTGTTTCGTCTAACCCAGTGGTATCCATTGGAACGATTTGCACAATATTAGGACTTTCCGCTCGCGATGGAGCTAAAGGTGTCATTGCCGTCGTGCAATGGATTCGTGGCCGCAAAATCACACGCATAGAGCCACTAGATGACGGTATCGTCACGCTATACATCAATGATGAGCAGCTCAAAGTCGAAGAGCGCGTGTTGGCTCTTATTCAGGATTATAAAATCCGCAAGGCTTTAGAAGGAATGATTGAAGAGCCCTTGAATCATGAAGGCATTGAGTCTGTCTCCGTAATGCCTCGCAAGGGAGCTGAGCCAGTGGTGCATGTGGAAGCCCATGAAGCTGCTTATTTCCACGCACCAGCACCTGAGGACGAAATACTCGATTCTCAGGAGTACGAGACAAACCTTCAAGTCGTTAATGTGCCTTTTCAAGATGGCCACAAATGGCGCTTTACTGAAGGCGGGGGCGGCAATGCTTACTATGCAGACATTATGGATTTCAAGTTTTTGGAGCGAGTGCAGCTTAACCAAGAAAGGTTCGCAAAAGATGACATCCTCAAGGCTAAAGTCAGGCGAGAGCAAAAAATGACCGCTCAAGGGCTGAAAGCAGAATACTCCATTTTGGAGGTGCTAGAGCACAGAAACGCGGCACCAAAAGTGCAGCTCGGTATAGATTTCGATAAGCAGTAGCCCGCACTCCCTCACTTAAAAACTCCTAAAGCGCTTTAAATCCACGCCCCGCCCTAAGCCCCCGATCATGGGGGCATGAAAACACAAAGCCTTCAAACAAAGCCCCGCGTCGCCGTTTGTGCTCTACGAGTGCAAGCCACCGACGACAAAACGCGCCTGATGCCGTCCGGTACGTTCCATGCTCCGCGTGGGGCTGCTGAAGGTTCTGGCCCGTGGAGCCTCTCTGCCGAAGCCGCGCAAGCGATTATCCGCTTGGCCGCTGCGCGCAGTACCGATATCGCCATCGACTACGAACACCAAACCCTTTACGCCGAAAAGAACGGTCAGCCCGCACCCGCCGCTGGCTGGGTCGACCCGCGCTCGCTTGAGTTCCGGGACGATGGCCTTTACGGCGCGATTGCCTGGACGGCCAAAGCCCGCGCAGCGATCACGCCTGGGCCTAACGGCGAACCTGCTGAGTACCTCTACCTCTCCCCCGTATTTCCCTACGACGCCAACGGTGTGCCGTTAGACCTGCTGCACCTGGCGTTAACCAACACCCCCGCCATTGATGAGGGCGCGGCGCAGCTTGCCGCTGCTCGGATGGCGATTACCCATGACGTCAATGATGACGCCCAGGAGATCGACACCGTGAAACGTGAGCAACTGATTCAAACCCTTGGCTTGGCCGCTGAGGCAACCGATGAGCAGATCGACACCGCTATCGCCGCGCTGAAAGCCGCACAAGCCGATGCCGACGCGTTCCGCACAGCACTAGGTGCTAAAGACGACGCGAAGCCTGCTGAAGCCGTTGCTGCCTTGAAAGCCTCCAGCGCTACCACTCCAGATATGACGCAGTTCGTGCCCGTGGCCGTGTACCAAGAAACCACTCAGCAGCTGGCCGCTTTGAAAGCTAATAGCAACACCGCTGAACTGGACGCCTTGATCAAGGAAGGCTTGGAAGATGGTCGCATCCCCGGCCAAGCGACAGCAGATTGGTTGCGCGTGCAGGGCATTGCTGCATGTAAAGCCCACCTGGATGGCGCGCCCAGCATCGCCGCACTGAAAACCACTCAGACCCAAGGCAAGCCGCCGGAAAGTACCAAAGCGAAAGACGGCGAGCTAAACGAGGCAGAGCTGGCGGTGTGTAAAGGCATGGGCCTAACGGCTGAGCAGTACCGCGCCGCTAATCCAGCCTAATCAGTTGCACTAACCCAACACGCAAGAGGATGACACCGTGGCACTTACCAAAAACCGCAATACACCGTATCGCCATAACACCAGCCGTAACCACGCGCTTGCCGCCGGGGCGGTGGTGTTTGCCGGTGGCATTGTCGCCATGGCGGCCAGTGGCTTTGTAGCTGCTGGCACAACCGCTACTGGCTTAGTCGCCGTCGGCGTGGCCACGCACTACCAGGACAACACCACAGGCGATGCTGGCGACCAGCATGTAGACGTGAAACTTGGCTGCTTTGCGTTTGATAACTCTCTCGATGCCGACGAAATCACCGCCGCTGATGTTGGCAAGCCTTGCTACCTAGTGGACGACCACACCGTCGCCAAAACCGATGGCGAAGCGGCCCGCTCACTCGCTGGAATCATCGACGGCGTAGACGACTTTGGCGTGTGGGTCGTGATCGACCCCACCTCCGGCGTCTACCTGTAACGCCCCATTAACGGCCCGCTTGGCCCAAGAGGATAGCAACCATGGATTTAAATAACGCCAACCTGAACGCGCTGTTCAAGGCCTACAAGGCCAACTTCCAGCAGGGCTTCAACTCTGTCGGCGATGCGGGCAGCGTGCATGAACAGTTCTGCACCATTGTCACCAGTACCACAGCGGTTGAAGTTTACCCCTGGTTGAAAGCCTTGCCACGTATGCGTGAATGGCTCGGCGACCGAGTTATTCACGGCCTGGAAGGTGCGGACTTCTCTATCAAGAACCGCAAGTTCGAGCTAACCGCAGGCGTACCCCGCGACAGCATTGAAGACGACACCTACGGCCTGTATGCGCCGGTGTACCAGGAGTTTGGCCGTTCCAGCCGTGAGCACCCCAACGAAATCGCTGTTGAGGTGTTAGCCGCTAACCCCATCTGCTACGACGGCAAGCGCCTGTTTGCCAATGACCACCCGGTGTTAGATGCCAAGAACAAGGAAATCGGCGTTTCCAACGACATGGGCGGCAATGGCGCTGCCTGGTATGTCATGGATCTCACCCGCGCCATCAAGCCGATGGTCTTCCAGAAGCGCCGTGACTATGACTTCCGCGCCCTGACCAACCTGGATGACTCTCAAGTCTTCATGACCGACAACTTCCTCATGGGCGTGGATGCCCGTGTGAATGCCGGTGCAGGCCTATGGCAACTGGTCGTTCGTTCTAACCAACCCTTCAACGCAGCGAACTATGAGCTAGCTCGCAAGAAGCTCCAGGAGCTGAAAGGCGACCATGACCGCCCATTGGCGTTGCGCCACAGCCACACGATGGTACCCAGCAATATGGAAGGCCCGGCACGGCGTGTGCTCACCAACGCCATGAACGAAGCGGGCGCGACCAACGAATGGGCCAACACCTCACAGCTCATCATGAACCCTTGGCTGCCTAGCGCTGCTTAAGCCTGGCTAAAACGGCTGACTAAAAAGGAGCGTTAACCCATGCCCTACTGCACACAAGCCGACCTAGTCGAACGTTTTGGCGAAGCCGAGCTACTGGCGATCGCTCGCGATGAGAGCGGCACCGCAATCGACACCGCCGTGGTCGAGCGCGCCTGCGACGACGCCAGCGGCGAGATCGACGGCTACGTCAGTGCAGCGGGCTACCCCGTGCCGCTGTCGCCGGTGCCACGCATCGTGATTGCCAATGCATGTGATATCGCCCGGTACCGGCTCTACGACGAGCACGCCACCGACCAGGTGCAGAAACGATACGACGACGCGGTGAAGTTTTTGAAGAGCGTCTCACGGGGTGAAGTGCGCCTGGGGATCTCGACCGGCGCTGCATCCAGCAGCGCGGGCAGCGTGCAAATGCACTCAGGCCGCCAAGTGTTTAAAGGCGGCGGCTTCTAACCGGCGTCACGAATCAGGAGACAACATTCATGAGTGCCAAACAAACCACTAAAGCAGCGGCTGAGCAAAGCGCTGATAAGAGCGCACCACCACCACCACCACCACGGCCACGTGAAGCCGTATCGGTGCGGGTAAAGACTAAATCACCCGGCATTAAACGCCAGGTGTGCGGAGTCATTTTCGACAACGCCTGGAAGCACCTGACGCTGGATGATCGCGGCAGCGCCTACAAAGCCCTTGAACGTGATCCCGCCATTGTGATGGAGAAGGCCCCGCCGCCTGCCAAGGCTGTAACAGCCGATGAGCCAACAGGCAAAGAGGCTAAGTAATGCTGTCGCTCACGCCGTGGTTGGAACGCTTAAACGCCTTGGGCGGCCCAGTGGTGCAGCTAGCCGCCGATGTGGAAGCCGCCAAGAGCAACTCGCAGCTACCCAACATGATGCTGGTATTAGGTCGTGAAACCGTCAGCCACGGCGCAATGAGCAACCAGGCGCGGCATCGCGTGAAAACCGAGGTGTTGTTGGTCACGGGTATTCGTCGCCGTAACCAACCGCTAGGCCCAGTGGCCACAGCGGGTGACGACGAACTGACACGGCTGCGCGAGCCTGCCCTCACTGCATTGATTAATTGGATGCCGCCCGGTTGCGACATCGCCGTGAAATGGCAACGCGGCCAGCTATTGGCCCTACAAAGTCACGCCCTTTTCTGGGCCGATGTGCTAACCGCCGAATACTGGTGGCCACTTAAGGAGAACTCCCCGTGAGTATGAAAACGAACCGCCGGGCGATGCGTTTCGCCCTGGAATCCGAATACAACGATGGCACCACCACGCCCGAAGCGGCGACGGACGCCATCTTGATGCGCGTGATTGCCGTCACCCCGTTATCAGGCAGCAATATCGAGCGCAACTTTGTGCGGCCTTACTACGGTAACTCGCCGCAAGCACCCGGTGAAAAGCATGTTGAAGCTGTCGTTGAGGTGGAATGGAATACCAGCGGAGAGCTGGGCACGCCGCCGCCCTGGGGCAAGCTGCTGCGCGCCTGTGGGTGGAGTGAAGTGATTGAAGTCGGCGAGCGCGTGATCTATTCGCCGGTCTCTGAAGACGAAGACAGTGGCGTTTTCTTCTGCAATGTTGATGGAAACCTACATAAAGGCCGCGGTGCGCGGGGTACCCCTGCATTCACTGCCAACGCTGAAAACATGCCGGTGATCCGCTTCACCTTCCGCGCGTTGATCAGCCCCGTGACTCAAGAGCAATTGCCTAACGTCACCCTGAGCCAGTGGCGTGCGGCGCTAGCCGTTAACTCGCTCAATACTGAGCCGCTTGAATTCATGGGTGCTGGCGTACCGTTTAACCAGTTCTCGCTCGATATGTCGGGGCAGGTCATCCACAACAAAATCGTTGGCTCCAACGATATTGAGATCACCGGTCGCTCACCTTCGGGTCAGTTGAGTATTGAAGATCCGGGTGTTGGTACGGTGAATTACTTCGAGATGTCGCAAAACGCCGCCACCGGCGCGCTCACGCTCGTACACGGCAAAACGCCTGAAGACCGTATCGAGATCAGCATGAAAAAGGTCGGTATCGAATCACCGACCTACTCAGATCAAGACGGCATCCAGATGCTGAGCATCAACTACATGCCCGAGCCAACCGAAGGCAACGACGAAGTATTGATCGTTGTGGGTACCCCTATTCCCGAAGAAGCCCCTTAACCAACAACTAATCAGCCGTTAATCAGCGTTTAACGATCAGTTATCACCAGGAGAACTACCCGTGTTCAAGCTCAACACTAACCGCACCTACTCATACCCCGTTGCCCTAACTGTTTACGACGAAAACGGCAAAGAGCAAACCGGCAAGTTCACCGCCACATTCAAAGTGGTGGCGCAAGACAAGCTGCGCGACATGCCCGCCGACACGCTGCTACTTGATCAAGTGCTGGTAGGTGCATCCGGCATTGAAGTGCCTGACGAAGGTGGCAAGCCACTGGAAGGCGAAGAGCTGTTGCATGCCCTTAAAAACGACCCTGCCGCTAGCACCGCGCTGATCACCGCGTACCAGGAGAGCGTTTCAAAAAAGAACCGGGGGCGAATCTAGTCGACGCTGGCAAATGGTGGGGGGGTGCCTGTTACAGCAAAGCCAACCCCAACCTGGTCAAGGATGACCTGGCCGCACTGGGAATAACCCTTGCGGGGGAACTGGCCGAAGAGGCCGAGTCAGCGGCAGCCGAACCGGATCAGTTCGATGTTTTGCCCGAAAACTGGGACGCCGTGCAGATATTCCTGCGCTGCTCCTGCCAGTGGCGATACAGGGGGGATGGCCAACGCGAAGCGCTAGATGTGCAAGCAGTGATCAGCGTCATCAGCCTCTACCAGCTGCCCCCTGCAGAACAACTTGTGCGGCTGGATCAGGTGCAGCTCATCGAATTGGGCGCGATTAACTTCATGAACCAACCCCGCAACTAAACGTTAGAAGGCCCGACGGTGAACAACAATCTAACGCTAAGCGTTACCCTCACTGGCGATGGACGCCAGCTTTCGCGCACCTTAAAGGATGCCCAGGGTGACGTGCGGGAGTTTAGCGCCACCACAGAGCGGGAAAGCCGCAAAGCTGAAACGGCGCTAACGGCACCAGGCCGAAGCGCAACGACGGTCTCTGAACACTTACGTGAGACCCAGCGCGAAGCCCGCAATTTTGGCACCGAAGCTACACGCGGTGGTCACGAAGCCGATCAGGCGCTGGCCCAAACAAGCACCCAAGCCCAAACCACTACCAGTCATTTTAACTCGCTACGCAGAATGGCAGGGCTGGCCTTGGGTGCGTTTTCTGTTCGTCAGGTCGCGGGCATGGTTGATGGCTGGTCAGACATGCAATCGGTGGTCGGTGCCGCCATCGGCGATATGAGTGAGGCTGGCGACATGATGCGCCGTATCACTGATATCGCTAACGCATCGTATGCCCCACTGGAGCTGACGGCACGTACCTACGCCAGTAACGTATCGGCGCTGAGAGATCTGGGTCGAACAGCAGAAGAAACGGCAGATTACACCGAATCGCTCAACCACATGCTGGTGTTGACCGCTACACGGGGGCAGCAGGCGGAGTCTGTGCAAAATGCCCTGTCCCGCGCCATGGCCGTCGGCAGGCTGCAAGCCGATGGGCTGGAGACAGTACTCGCCAATGGCGGTGAAGTGGCCCAGGCGTTGGCGAATCAACTGGGCGTGACGGTGAGCCAGCTACGTGGGCTCGCAACCGAGGGGCGGATTACCGGCGATGTGATCGCCAGCGCCCTGATCGGATCGTTGGACGACGTGCGCGATCGCGCCGGTGAAATGCCCGCGACCATCGAAGACGGTTTTGTGCGCATCGGCACGTCCGCTACTCGTTTGGTCGGCGAGTTGGATCAGGCGCTGGGTACATCGGAGGGCGTTGCAGGCATCCTGATCGGCGTAGCCGATGCACTTACTGGCACGATTGACCCGCTCATCAACAACATTGATACGTTACAAAGCGGTATCACCGTGGTGGGCGTAGCAGCAGGGGCTTATGTCACCTATCGCTCAGTTTTAATAGCGGCCACGGCTGCACAGTGGGCATTTAATACAGCCGTGCGTGCCAATCCTTTAGGGCTTGCAATTACGCTGCTGGGCGCGGCGGCAGGTGCTCTGATTGCTTACCGCCAAGAGGTTACGTTGGCGGGCAGCGAGTCGTTTCAAACCTCTCTTGATGTTGATGGGCTCGCCAGTTCTTTTAGATTGCTCACGGAAGCACAACAAGAAAATAAACGTGCCTCTTTAGTGGCTGATCTGGTTGAAATGCGTATAGAGGCTGGGCGTTTAGGTAATGAGGTGCTTGCAGTCTCACGAAAGGTTCGCGAATCTGGTCAACTTACTCCAGAAGGCGGAGCTTTGCCTATTGCCACAGCGGAGGACATAGCACGAGGTCGTGAGCTTCGCCAAGAGCTAGGAACACTCTTAAAAGACATTGATGGCGGCACTAAACTGCTAGGCCAATATGACCAGGCGATGGAGGGGTTAGGACAAACTACCACTGGAACAGCGACACGTACCAGGGTGTTAGCAGACGCGTCCACGGCTTCAAGTAAAGCGGCCCGCGAAGCCGCCGCCGCCGCAAACGAACTCACAAAATCCACAGAAGCCCAAGCCTCCGCGCTTGAAGCCCTGCGCAACCGCCTGATCCCTGGCCGCCGTGAAGTGGTCCAGTTAGCGCGAGACATGCAAACGCTAACGCTGGCCATGGCGATGGGTACGGGCAACGTCGCCCAAAACATTCAAATGATGGGCCTGCTGCAGCAGCAGTACATCGAAGCCCAGAATGATACTGATGACCTGGCAGCGAAGACAGTAGACGCCGCGTTCACCATGGAAGGCGCGTTCGATGAGCTACGCCTCAACGGCCTGCGTCGGCTTGATAACGGCTTCGCGGATATGTGGCTGGGTGCGATAGACGGCAGCCGCAATGCGAGGGACACCATTACGCGTGTGTGGGATCAGACCCTTGCTGAGCTGCTGCACATGTCGATGACACGCCCGGTCACTGTGCAGCTGGCGGCCAGCATGGGGTTTGGAGGTGGCCAGCAGGCTAACGGTGGTCAATCTATCGGCGGCCTTCCTTCCTTTAGCAACATGATGGACGGCAGCGGTGCGATCGCTAACGCTTACCGAGCCTTTCAAGGCACCGGATCCACGTATGCGGGCACCTTTGGCAGTGAGCTAGCCGTGCAGACCGAAGGCGGCCTACGCGCTGGCTTTGATTCGTTCGCCAATAGCGGTTTTGGTAATGCGGCGCTGGGTTTGGGCGGCGGTATTGCCGGTGGTTATGTGGGCACCGAACTGGGTAGCGCGTTATTCGGCAGAAACGCAAATTCAAGCTACGGCGCTACTGCAGGTGCCCTGGCTGGCCAAGCGTTGATTCCGATTCCTGGTCTCGGCTCCCTTATTGGCGGTGGCATCGGCGGCATGCTGGATTCGCTATTCGGCAGCGGCAAGAAAAGCTTTGATTTTGACTTTGCCCAGGGCGGCAACTATGGCGTCTTTGGCGACCGTGAGTCAGCGTTTGGTCAATCCGGCATCACCAGATTTTCTGACTATAAATTAGAGCAGCAGCCCGAGCTGGACGCGCTCTTAAACGGCCTGGTCGAGCTTGACAACACTATCGCCGCCGCTGCCCTGCCAGCGCGTTTCGAGGCCATGGCCGCCGCTATTGAGGGCTTCAGCTATTCAGGCCCAGAGGGATTAATTGAAGCGCGCCTGCGGGCGATGATCGATAACAGCGGCTCAGCCATGACCGATGCGGTGATGCAGATCGCCGACCCTCAGCAGCTAGCAGATGCCTTCGTGCGGGTGCTTCAGTTGGAGCGCATTGGCGAGCAGCTCGGCGGTGCCGTACTGGGCGATATCGAGGCGGAGATCAACCGCCAAGGCACAGCGCAAGGCGTCATGGATGCCGCTAGTGCCATGGCGGTGGCCGCCAATGCGGCGGCGTTGCTGGCGGATTCTTCTGATCGGCTAAATCTACAGTTTGACGTCACCGCCGCTGGGGCTATCCATGCTGCCAGTGCACTGCAGGCGCACGCGGGTGGCGTCGAGAAGATGGCGGCGATCAACCAGGCTTACTATCAAGCTGCCTTTTCTGAAACCGAGCGCCTAAGTAACGCCCAAGCGGATTTACTCGCCTCGCTTTCTAGCGTGACCGACGAAGCCCCGCGCACAGTAGCCGAGCTGCGAGCCATCGTTGAGGCGCAAAGCCTCAACAGCGAATCAAGCGCTCAGCTGGCTTATGACCTGATGTCCCTTGCCCCGGCGCTGAAAGATACCAACGCCGCCGTACGTGGAGCAATCGAGCAGCAGTACCAAGACGTACTGGGGCGCGCGCCTGATGCGTCGGGCCTTGAGTACTGGTTTGATCAAGTCGCCAGTGGATCGGCGACACTGGAGCGTGCGCTTACTGCTATTGCTGCCAGCTCAGAAGCCGCTTCATACGCTGCTGATGGTGCCGCTGATAGCGTGGACACTATGGCGGATGCCCTGCGAGAGCGCGAACGGCTGGAGCGTCAGCTGCTGCAAGCGCAGGGCGACACCACTGAACTACGCCGCCGTGAGCTTGCTGAGTTAGATCCCAGCAACCGACATCTCCAAACCCGTATCTGGAACCTAGAGTATGAGAAAAACGCTCAAAATGCCGCTAATCGTGCTCAGCAAGAGCGCATCCGTAATTTAGAGCAAGAAACCCGTGCAATGATGAGCGCCGGGCAAAATATCCGCCAGTTTGTCGAAGGCTTGCAAAATACCGGCGGTGCGGGTGTCTCACCAGAAGCCGCATATCAAAACGCTGAAGCGTCATTCCTCGCGGCCATCTCCACCATCTATACCAGCGATGACGACTCACTGGTGCAAAACACCATCAATGGCATTACCGGCATTGCCCAGCAGTATCTCACAGCAGCCGAAGCCTATGGTGCTAGCGGCGACGTATATCAGCAGGCAATGGGGCTGGTCGAGGGCAGCTTAGATGATCTGGCAAGTCGTTTAGGCAGTAATGAGCTAACGGACATCGACCCGCAGCTACAAGCGATGATCGATCAGCTACAAACCGTGGCTGGGAATACCGGGTTAGCAGGGCCTCTGGCGAAACAAGTGCCTTTGGCACAAACTTTCTCAGAGTACTTTGGCGGGAATGGTTCGCAGAACTATATGTTCAGGCAGCTCGGTTATCTCGCTGATATTGAAGCGGCGATTCGCGAAACAGCGGCAAAGGGTGTTGAAGAAAGCACACCAACGGGTAAAACGCTTACATCTTCTCAGGTCTTTTCCAGTTTGCGCGGCAGCGGAAACGATCAGCTGGAGTACCTGTTTCGGGCGGGTGCATCGGGCAGCTGGGCGGGGAATCTGGAATACAATGTTATCCCGGCGATTGCCGGCAGCCCTACCGGCCTGACTTCAACCGTGGACTCAAGCACCGTTGCTAACGCGCTTGGATTTAATGAGTCCCGCTACTTTGAGCTAAACCCCGATGTCGCCCGCGCAGTATCGCAGGGAGAATTTAACTCTGGATTGCATCATTACCTGATGCACGGCATTAACGATGGTCGGCAATTCTACAACGGCGGCTATACCGGCCCGGGCGGCAAATATGACCCCGCAGGCATCGTGCACGCAGGGGAAATCGTGTGGAGTCAAGACGACATTTCCCGCTTCGGCGGGGTGGACGCGGTTGAGACGCTGCGCACAGCGCCGCGACAAATGCCGATGCCCAACCTACCCATGCCCCATTTCCCCGCCCTCGGTAATAACGACGTAGCAGAAGTGCTTCGCGACCTTAAGCGCGAGGTCTCCGAGCTGCGTAAAGAAAACGCCCGCCTGCAGGCTGCCAGCAACAGACACTTGGCAGCGGCTAACAACCAGCGCGGCGCAGCGGCTACTCAACAAATCGCGGCTATCGAGCGCAGCAACAAATACCTAAAACGCATGGAAGACGACAAGCGATTGGAGGCGGCCAAACAATGACCTGGACGCTGACGATTCAAGCTCGCGACGAAGAGAACCAGCCGCAAACGTTGCGCTTTAGCCAGGGTATTTATCTGGACGAAGACGACAGCTTCTACGATCCCCGCATTCAGCAGCCGGGGCTTTATGAGGCGGGGCTCTACGCGGGCCAGCTGCTCAACCAAAGCCGCTCTGGCTATGGTGAAACCACGCTGCTCAACGATGACGGCGGGCTGGACTACCTGGCTGATTATGCGGTGGATGGCCGTGAGATGGTGCTGGCGTTTAACGGCGTGCCGCAAGTCATCGGCACGGTAGCGCGCCTAGCGTTTTCAGATACGGACGTCTCGGTGGTGCTACGTGACCCGTTGGAGCCGCTGCGTTCCCCCCATCCGATGGGCACCTATGCCGGCGATAACGTGCTGCCCAATGGGCTAGAAGGCACGCAAGACGACATCGCCGGCGAGCCTAAGCCCATGGTGTTTGGGCAAGCGCGCAACGCTCAGCCGGTACAGGTCAACACGTCGCTGCTCATCTATCAGGTGTCGTCGCTGGCGGACTGCACTATTCAAGCGGTTTACGACAGAGGCGTGGCGCTAACGGATGGCGGCAATTACGCCAGCCTGGCAGAGCTGCAAAGCACCGCACCGGCGGCTGGCCAATGGCGTGCCTACCAGGGGTATGTCCGCCTGGGCAGCACCGCCACCGGCACCGTGACGGTGGATGCCGAGCAAAGCGACCCCCGTGCCGGGGCCGTTGCTCAAGCACTGGCCACGGCGCGGGGTTACACCCTGCATGCAGACGACGTGGCCACGCTCAACGCCTACGGTGCCGTGCGCTTCTACCTCACCACAGAAACCAACACGCTGGAGCTGCTCGACCGCATCGCCGAAAGCATCGGCGGGTGGCTCGCGGTACAGGCCGACCAAGTGTTGCGCCTGGGGGATTGGAAAGCGCCCGAACCCACCGACTTTGCGATTCGAGACAACGCCATCGAAACCGTAACCCGCAGTGCCACCGGTGCCGGTCCCGGCGGCTTACCCGTGTGGCGGGTCACGGTCGAATGTGACCGTATCGAAACCGTACAAGAGGATCTCGCCGGTAACGTCGACAACGCCCGCCGTGCGCGGCTAGCCAAGCCAACCAGGCGCGTGGTGGCCAGCGATGAAACGGTGCGTGAACGCCATCCCCTTGCCGGTGAGATCACCATTAACAGCGTGCTCGCCAGTTACGCCCACAGCCAAGCCGTGGCCGATCGCGTACTGCAACTGCTCAGCGTGCGCCGCGATAGCGTGAAGGTAGAAGCCCTGGAGGCCGTGCTGCCCACGGTGGGCGGCAACCTGACGCTGATCACGCCCCGCCAGGGCTATGGCAGTGGGCGTGCCATGCGCGTGACCGGCTACCGGCTGAACGCACAAACCAACGAACTATCACTCAACCTGTGGGGCTAACCATGGCACTTGATCCGAATAAAATTGCCCTCTGCTGGCCTAACTACATCGATGACGCGGTGGTCAGTGGCGGCGCGTGGGTGCCGTCCTTGCCGCTGCAGCATGTGCAGGATCGGCGCTTTTCAGCCGTCGCTAAAACGGCATCGCTAGATCCAGCCCATACACAGTATTCGATCACGCTACCCAAGCGTCAGCGCATACAAGCCCTGGCGATGGCCGCTCATAACCTCAGCGCTACCGCCACCGTTCGGGCGCGTGTTTACCGCGATACTGAGCAAACAGACCTGATCGCTGATACCGGCTGGCAAAACGTCTGGCCCGTTGTGTACTCATTAGATGAAGTGTTTTGGGGTACCGAAAACTTCTGGAACCGACGCTTAACGGAAGATGACCGCACCAGCTATACGCCCCTGGCAACGCTGTTATTCGATGAGCGCCTACTAGGCAGCAGCGTCCATGTAGAGCTGATTGATACTGCCAACCTGGAAGGGGCTATCAGGATGGGCCGTGTCTTGCTCACGGACGTTTGGCAGCCCCGCTATAACGTCAATTACGGCATTCGTCACGGCTACAATACCGGTACTGAGATCACAACAGCGGGCGATAAAGCACGCACAGAATATGCTCGCCGCGCGACACCCAAACGCACCGTGAATTTCGACCTAGGCAATCTCAGTGAGGAAGAGGCATTCCTGCGCGTACACCGGCTACAGCGCACTCAAGACATTGTTGGCGAGATCCTCTACATCTACTCAACACGCCCATCCCCCGTGAATTTTTCACGCACGATGATCGCACGCCAAACTGAGCTGAACGGCATCACTAACCCTTATCACGCGAACTTTGAAAACGCGATGTCACTGCTGGAGATCTTGTAATGGCCAATAGCGTAACTTTCCCAACGGAGCTGGGCGGCAACGGTCAGACATACACAGACGATGCCGATCCAAATACAGGCCTCGACGGCCTGGGGCACGCCATTCGATTTGTCCCCTGCTTACAGCAAGCGGTAGCGATGGGGCTATCGGCCAAGAACGATGCCCAAGCCGCCGACGGTTTTGTGCAGCAGTGCCAAACACTGCGCCAAGAGACCGCCACGGATCGCCAAGCCGTGGCCGAAGACCGTGCCGCGGTAGAGCAGCACCTGCAAGACGCCCAGGTACGCATCGGCACCACCCAGGCGCTGATCGACGCCCGCGACACCGCCCTAGCGGCTCAAGCCGGTGCCGAAGATGCCGAGACAGGCGCCGTGGCTGCCCAAACCAGTGCCGAAGCCGCCCGCGATGCCGCCGTGGTCAGTGGGCAAGTCTATCCCGACACGAGCGCAGGCATGACCGCCACCAGCGACGGGCAGTACTTCAAAACCGTGGCCGCCAATCAAGCAGGTTTTCTCACCCTATGGCGCAATAACGCCGGTGTCGCCATGGAAATCGAGACCTACCCCAGCCTCACCGGCATCGCCCAAGCGCTGGAGCAAGCCAACCGCAAACAAACCCGCTTGGCGCGGTCGCTTCAGCGCCTGGGCGACCACGGCCAAACGCTGCACAGCGACTTCGACCTAGACGCCCACGGCTTAGGCACCGCCCTGGTAGGCGGCGTGCAGGATGCGTTGGACAGTGATGAGATGTGGACGACGGTTCGCGAAACGCCCACGTTGGCGTATCAGCACACCGCCGATGGCGCTCTGAAATACGTTGAAGTACCACCGAATGTGCTGGCTAGAGAGTGGAATTCTGTGGCTGGGCGGTATCAGATGCAGTCGCCTTTAGGGGCAACGAATGAGTTTCGGTGGGCTACGAAATTTGACAATGAAGTATGGGAAGTTTCCAGAGGGTATGTCAGCAATACTGGCCTTGAATCACCGATCGATGGAGAGATGGTTTTCCAATACACGGAGGATGAGACGTTAGAACTACATGGTTTCGCGCAATACGCATACATGCTCGCAGGAGAGCGACGCACGGTTTCTGCGGTGATAGACAAAAATTCTGTCGATTTTATTCAGATCGCCATTACTGGATCAGAAGTATTGGGGGGCAATTACAGAGCAGGTTTTGACATAAAAAACTTAGCTTCATCGTCTGTCTTAGATGCCAAAATTATTGACTTAAATAATGGTTTTGTAAGGTTATGGGTTGTTACTCCTATAGCTAGTAGTGACGGAAACGTAGGCTTTTTCACGCTAAAGGCATTATCAGACTCGCCAACTCTCAGTGCAGCTAGATTCGAAGGGGACGGTGTTTCGGGCTTTGCCGTCGCCCACGAACAGTTAGTAAAAGGCGATAAGCCAGGGCTGATTATCGTCACAGAAGACGCGCCCGTTACCCGCGCGCCGGATCAGATTAACCGAACGCTGGGGCCGGAGTTTAATAACACTAGGGGTACCATAATCGCTACGTGGCAAGGAGAAATCCCCCCGGGTTCAAACTCCACAATCATCAGTTTAAATAACGGCACAACAGGTAAGGTTATAGCGCTTACGCTGAACGCTGCCGGTAATGCGAGAGGTTGGGTGCTGAATAGCGGCACTACTTATTCAAAGGAGGTGCCTGCCAACCCTGTTATTAATACGACCGCAATCGCATGGGACTCTGATGCTGGAATAGTGAGATTTGCAGCTAACGGTGAAGTTTTTGAAGGGGCGGGCGAGATACCACAAGGCTTGACACAAATGCAGATCAACGACGGCGTAGGTACGCTGCCATTAGACGGCAATATTTATGTAAATACCATTGATGCAGACATGCTTTCCGTAGCTGAGCTACAGGAGATAACCTCATGATCGACGCAATCCTATTCGTATCCAGTATGCCCGCCTTGGTCACAGAGTTGGATGCGTCTCACCCAGCCATGCTTCAACGAAACGAAACCGGCGCAATCACAATACCCCCTGTCGTCACCGGCTTTGCACGAACCCCCGCCGCGATCCGTGATGACCGCGTGCTGGTCTACGCCCGGCTAAACGATGCCGATGCAGCGCAATACCGCAGCATTCAGCAAATGGAAGTGCTCGCGGAAACGGAGTACACAGGCAAAGGCACGGCAGACCGGCTATACCAGATCGTCTTCGATGACCCTGAAAAATTAGCGAAGTACAACAGCGTCCATCAACGCGTGCGCACCATCACCGACCCCGAGACCGGAGAAGAGCAGCAGATCAGGCAAGACAAATTCGGCATCTTAGCCGGAGCATAGAAGGGAGTGACCACCGAAGGTGCGGGAACACCAGCGGTGGCCACCAACAAGCAGCACACACCTGCAAGTCGGCCAAGACTCCCCTGCCTAGCTAGGCAAAGGCAGTCTAAGCCAAACGTTAGAACGTTAGAAGGCTTGACATGGTGTTAATAGAAATCCGTTGTAAGCAGTGCAATCGCAAGCTGGCCAACGTCAGCGACTACCAGTTCATAGAAATAAAGTGTCCGCGCTGCAGGCACCTAAACCAACAGAGAGCCACGAGCTCCAAACCACCAAAGGAGATGCCTCGTGGCTACCCCAATCATTCCCTGGATGGGCGGCAAGCGCCGCCTCGCTGACCGTATTTTCCCGCTGATGCCGCCGCACCAGTGTTACGTAGAGCCCTTCGCAGGAGGGGCCGCGCTGTTCTTCCTGCGCCCCTCTCCTGCCGATGTCGAGGTGTTAAACGACGTCAACGGCGACCTCGTGAACCTATATCGTGTGGTGCAGAACCACCTGGAAGAGTTCGTCAGGCAGTTCAAGTGGGCACTCTCCAGCCGCCAAGTGTTTGAGTGGCTCAAGATGACCCGCCCGGAAACGCTCACTGACATACAGCGCGCCGCTCGCTTCTACTATCTACAGCAAAATGCCTTCGGTGCCCGCATCGAAGGCCAAACGTTTGGCACTGCCACCACTACACCACCAGGCTTGAACCTGTTGCGCTTAGAGGAAACGCTATCAGCGGCTCACTTGCGCTTATCAAGCACCTTTATAGAGCACCTAAGCTGGCAGAACTGCATTGAGCGTTATGACCGCCCGCATACCCTCTTCTATATGGACCCTCCCTACTGGCAGACAGAAGGATATGGGGTACCCTTTGGCATAGAACAGTACGAAGAAATGGCGCGCATGCTGGCCAAGCTCAAGGGCAAAGCCATTATCAGCCTCAACGACCACCCAGACATCCGCCGGATCTTCGCGGGCTATCACATCGAAACCACCGACATACGCTACACCGTCGGCGGCGGCAAAGGCTCAGACGCCAAAGAGGTGCTGATCTTCAGCTGGGATGTGGATGCGGAGCCAGCGGGCTTATTCTAAGCGAGAATTAGAGGGCATGCTGGCGCTGAGCGCCAGCATGCCCTCTAGCAGATTGTTCCTGCTTTGATTCGCGCTATGGCCAACCTACAAGCATGCTTTAAAGCATCTCTGCGAGTACAGGTAAAAGGAGGTTTCGATGTGATAGCCCGC